>Ga0208360_1000014_pt1 | contig 100909 bp, 92 predicted proteins | sample LakMenE27Jul10ns_FD_150739 | JGI IMG/M metagenome (GOLD analysis project Ga0208360, IMG submission 150739) | Freshwater microbial communities from Lake Mendota, WI - 27JUL2010 deep hole epilimnion ns (SPAdes) | ecosystem: Environmental > Aquatic > Freshwater > Lake > Epilimnion/Euphotic zone ...
CTTGCCGGTTGCCTCAGCCTGCTGGAGGGCTTCGGCCTGGGACGCCGCCAGATGCTCGTTGGTGCTAAGGCGTAAAAAGTAATTCTCCAGCTCCTCCTGGACCTGGTGCAGCTGGAGCAGGGTTAGTTCCGCCTCCTCCCTCGCCTCCTGAAGGGAGGTGTCCTGCTGCTCAAGCTTCTGGTTGGCTTCGGCCAAAGCTTTCTGGTTGTCCTCCAACAACCCGTTCGATTGGACCAGCTGCTCCCGGAGATCCGCTACCTGATGAGCCAGAGCCCCGGGAGAGCGCCATGCCTGGAGCAGCCCTTCCGCTGAAATTCGGCTCTGCAGACGAAGCAAATAGGCGAAATCGGGCTCCCCGCCGCCCAGCAGAGCCTGAAGTTCTAGGTCGAGGTAAGCATCGAGCAGGCCAGGCACTGACCGGCAAACGGCTGCGGTGACCAAGGCGGCGAGAGGCTCCGGCTCCGGCGGAGGAAGGTTCGCGGAAAAATCCGGTGGGGGATCTCCCGAAAGGATCTTGCCCAGCTGTCCGGCATCCAGGGCGGCAAGGCGCCACACCGTCAGGCGGGGTGAAGTGGCAGGAGCCTCAAGCAGAGTCCTGTAACCATCCAGCAGAGCAGAGCCTTCTAGATCAGTTGTGGCGAGGAGCCGATCTGGGGTGTTGTAAAGGAGGAGCACAGGCTCTTCTTGCTCCACCGACAGCTCGGTCAGAGGCTCCAGGCCAGCCTGCTCGAGTTGGACCACCACGATCTCCGGCAGGGGAAATGGCGAAAACCAATGCGACATTGATGTGGGGTGTGGGGTTGCCCCGATTTTGTGGGCTGTGATCAGGGCATTGCCGTGGTGAGTGTACGGCCTGTGATGGATTGCTACTAATAGTCGATCGGGCTGAACGAGCCTGAGCTGGCGATGGCCTAGCGTTGCCCCATTGGGGGATCTGTGAGCCGCTACTGGCGGAGAAGACACCGCTGCTCCCACGCTGGGGGAGGCTCAAACAGGTGGTGAGGTGTCTGCGTGAGGGGCGATGCCAGCGCTACCAAAACACCGCCGTGGCCCACAGATGGCGTTCGTCAGTCTCAGCAGCCTGCTGCGGCTCTATCGGCAACAAACTCCTGGAGCGGCCAGCGCCCTAGCTATTCCCTGCTGCTGGATTGCTCGGAGACCCGCCGAGTGCTGGAGCTTCCCGCCGCGCATTGGCGCCAGGCGCTGCGACAGCTGCTGGAGGCAGTGGCATGAGAAGAAGGCCTCTGTCAGCTCAACGGCAGCCGGTAGAGCTCAGACATCTCAGGACTGCTGAGCAGGCTCAGCAGTCGTTGGAGTTTGCGGCGGTTGTTGGCGGAGGGGTCAAGCTGGAAGGCAAGTCGGCCTCGATCAAGTCAAGCTCGGAGTGCATCCAATCGAGCAACGCGATCTCTCTCTCGAGCTGTTTCGAGCGCTTCTCGAGCTCTTTCAGCCGCATCTCTCTGGCGGGATCGCGCCGCCAATTGAGCATCCGCAAAAACGAGCGGAAGGGAGACAGCGATGAGCCAGACGCCCCATTGCTGGGGGAGAGGGAGCTGGCGGTGGGGGAGGGAGACGTGGTCATAGGAGGAGAAAAGCGCGATCAGGCCAATAACACTGCCAACAACGGCTTCCAGCAAGGCTTTGCCATCGAACCCCAGCCGCCACCAGGGCAACGGCGCATCCAGATCCCCAGAAGCTTCATTCACCCTAAGCAGCCCGACCCGATTCCGATAACCGCCAGCTTAGTACATGCGTACGCCTCCCTAGTGCCCGGCGCCACCCCGCCTGAGGTTTCCGCCCTGCTCGTCGGCCGCCGCAGCATCCTGGTGACCGACGGCGCCGGGGTGGTGCGCCGCCTACTGGAAGAGAGCTACGCCCTGGTGTTCAACCTCGACAAGATGGGCTACGCCAGCGACCTCTCCAGCATCGAAGGCCTGCCCCAGGCGGCTGAGCGCCACAGCCTGCTGCGGGTGGGTCTCACCGATGCCGCCGCCACCGCCGAAGCGGTGCGCCAGGCCGATCCAGGTTTAGTGATGCACCTGGCGGCCGAGAGCCATGTGGACCGTTCGATCAAGGGCCCCGCCGCCTACGGCTCGACAAGCTCGCCGGACTGCGTCTACGACGACAGCAACGTAACGGGCACCTTCCATCTACTGCAGGCGGTGCGCTCCCACTGGGAGGCGTTGCCAGCCGAGCGCGCCGATGGCTTTCGCTTCCACCACATCTCCACCGATGAGGTATTCGGCTCGCTTGGCGCCACGGGGCGCTTCTCGGAAACCAACGCCTAAGACCCGCGCAGCCCCTCTTCGTCCAGCGGGGCCGCCAGCGATCACCTGGTGAACGCCTGGCACCACACCTAGGGCCTGCCGGAGGAGCTTTCCCCGAGAAGCTGATCCGCTCTATGGCGACGGCAGCAACGTGCGCTATGGGGCGGGCTATCTCGGCAGCAGTCGGGAGGTGTGAGGCTTGCTTCAACGCCCCAGTGTGCGGCGGATGTCCTTGCGCAGCAGCAGCAGGTGCTTAGAGAAGCACCGGGCCTGCTCTGATTCGGCGTGCACCAGCAGCCGCGGCAACCGACGCCCAGGCGTGCGAGTAGGGCCACGGGCTGGGGGTAGCGGCTCGCACCGCCAGATCACGGAGGCAGCCCGCGGATGAGGGAGGGATGGGTTGGGCGCCGGCCTGCAGCGCAACCGTGGGGAAAGGAGAGCCTCGATCCCTCAGCCCCCACCGGCCTTGGCGAATGCATGATTTGCATAAACCACAGAACAGCAGCCATCTGTAGCCGTCTGCACCCGATCGCGGCCTGGCCGAATGGTTTAATAGCAGGGCTAATGGGTCTTTCATGCGCGAGTGGCCACCCGATCCGTTAAGGAGTCAAGGCTCTGAGCCAAGCGGTGGCGCAAGCTATCAGCGTCGACTGACGCTCACCCTGCATCCAGGAGCGGTTAGAGGCACGTTGAGGCGCAACGGTATCAAGCTGGCCGGCGGCAGCGGCACCCGGCGGCACCCGATCACCCAGGTGGTGAGCAAGCAGCTGCTGCCGGTGCACGAAAAGCCGATGATCGACGACCCGCTCACCACCTCCCCCGTCCAGCCGGCCTTCGAGCGGCTGCTGGGCGACGGGGCTGCCTGGGGGATGACGATCCGCTATCCGCTACAGCCGAGCCCCGATGTGCTGGCCCAGACCTTTCTGATCAGCGCCGAGTCCCTGGCTGGGGCACCGGCGGCCTTGGTGCTGGGCGATAACCTCTTCCATGGCTACCACCAGATGCCCCAGCTGGAGGCCAGCCATGGCCCCGCCGCGGGGGCCAGCCGGTTTACATCAGACACCGAAATGGTCCTCTTTAGGGCCACCGCCGACCTCGACTTCCTCCTCCTGAAGCACGAGGCCTTCGCCGGTTGCACCAGCGTGGCGATCGACGTGGCGGTGATGGACAAGACCGAGCGCGACATCCACGAGGACGCCCGCAAATGCTACCTGCGCAGCGAACACTGCTTGGTGGTGGACCTGCTTGAGAAGGAAGGGGCACCGGAGAGCAAGGCGCACCGCCGCATCTGCCGGCCCTGGGGCAGCTACGACGGCGTCACCGAAGGCGAGCGCTGGCAGATCAAGGAGATCGCCGTCAACCCCGGCGCCAGCCTCTCCCTGCAGATGCACCACAACCGCGCCGAGCACTGGATCGTGGCGCAGGGCACAGCGTTAGTGGAGAAAAATGGGTCGAGGAGCTGGTGGGTGAGAACCAGAGCACCTACATCCCCCTGGGCTGCTGGCACCGCCTCTCGAACCCAGGCAAGATCCCGCAGGAGATGATAAAGGCACAGATAGGCCCTTCTTCGGTGAAGACGAAATCGCGTGGATTGCGCACCTCTCAACAGCAGCAGAGACCAAAAAGTCCCTCTCGCAAAGGCATCGTGAGCAGCAGCCTGAACAGCCCCAAATCGATAGCAAAAGAACACGTGACACACAATCAAGTCTGCCACCCGGCGAAGGCAGCCACCTTGCCAAACCACCTTGTGGTATCGACACTCCCTCCACACGCAACGGGAATAGCCGACTTCAGCCACATAACCTTTGGAAGCGATTCACGCTTTCAAGTTGAATCATGCGAGTCAACAGATAAGCCAGATTTAGAGCGAAAAGCAAAAGAAATACTTGCGCAATTCACCAATTTCGACACCATTACGATTGTACTGGGTAATTCGGCCCACAATGCACTTGCCGCATATGTGCTACGAGAGCTCAAGGGATTTAAGAGTTCCAGAAAGAAGATATACATGCACGTGCACGACCCAGTGCTGACTAACTTTATCAGTATGATGAATATTTTTGGCGAAGATCCATACGAATTTTATTTTAGGAACCGTGCACATCTAAAGCTCTCATCGCCAAAAAGAGAATTATTCACCGAAGCCAACAGCTGGAGACTCTATCAGGACCATGGCATCACTGGAATTGAGTACTTGGTCAACCTTGTTTCAGTTCACGGAATCTTCATGCACAGCGAGTTTGCCATAAGCATATACAAAGAAATACTCCATAGGAAGATGCGCCATGTAGTGCCAACCATTCAAAAGCTGTACCACCCATGCTTTGACGATCATACTTTCATGCCGCCCGAAGACAGGATATACGATCTGGGAATCTTCGGGGTATTGGACAACGGCGGCAAGATGACAGACCAAGCCATAAAGGTATTCCAGAGCCTCAGGAAGATGGAAGCAAGCAGGAATTGTGTTATCGCAGGCTATAATGCACACGAATGGAGGGCAGCAAACGGTCAAATGGACTTGACTGGATGTACATTTATCAATAATCCCTCAAGGCGAGAACTCCTTGAGATCATGAAGAACTGCAAAGTCGGATTGCAGCCCAGGCGAGCGAGTACAGGCGAGAGCTCTGGAATAGTGCCAATGCTAATCTCGGCAAATGTTCCGACTATTGTTTCGGGGGTAGGCGCTTTTACCGAATACCCCAAAAATATAGTCGAACCAGTCAGCAATTCGCAATTCTCCTCTTCCGCGATCGAGGCCTACATTAGAATACGGAAAAGGCAATCAGAGAGTAATTCTGACAGAGATGAGTTCCTTGCTTACAGTCAGTCCAACTCGAAAATCTCTTTCCTGGACAAGGTTTCAGCCGCCCTAGATGCCGGCCTTAAACAAGTTCACATACGCCTGTCTAGCGATAAAGTCATCACAAGCCTTGATCCAATCACCATCTATAAGCTAAACGCTTCTTGCGAAATAGAGGAAAGAGAATGGCCGTTCACGGAAAACAATAAAGGGCACCTCGAAAATTGCTAAGTGGACTTGATTCTGGCGGAATCATGGCTATGATTACCCAATAAGATCTGATTGCAACAGTGGGCCAACGAGGATTCTGGGATGAGCAACAAAGAGTTTCAAAACTCCAAGAGAAGAAGCCTGTTCTAAAGCGACTGTCTGAGTCGATTCCATGGGAATCATTTCGTCCTCTTCTTGATCAAGGCTACGCACTCGAGCGGAAGAGCAACGCAGGGCGAAAGAGGATTGATCCGCTGATCCTTTTCAAGATGCTTGTACTCCAGCAGCTTTTTAATATTAGCAATGAGGAGCTTGAATTCCAGGTGAATGACAGGCGCTCCTTTGAGGAGTTTGTTGGTCTTGGTGTGATGAACACCATTCCGGATGCAACTACAGTCGCCTTCTTTAGGGAGCGACTGCGTAAGGCGGGAGTGATTGAAGAGCTCTTCGAGATGTTCGAGACATTCCTCCGCTCCCAAGGCCTCCAGGCCCGCGGCGGCCAGATCATCGACGCAACTCTCGTCCCAGTTCACAAGCAACGCAATACCCGTGATGAGAACAAAGAAATCAAAGCCGGCAGGCTGCCCGAAGGCTGGGATGAAAATCTAAATCGCATGCGGCAGAAGGATTTAGACGCTCGCTGGACTAAAAAGAATAGCATCAATTACTACGGCTACAAAAACAGCATTTGCATCGATGTCGATCATGGGTTCATCCGCCGGTATGCTGTTACACCTGCCAATATTCACGACAGCCAGATGCTTCCTAGCCTGCTGGATCCAGAAAATGAACATGACTATGTCTGGGCAGACTCAGCGTATTCAGGTGGATGCTTTGAGGAACTTCTCAGCCTCTGTAAATTCGAAAGCCTGATCCAAGAAAAAGGCGCTCGCAATCATCCGCTTAGCGACGAGGCCAAGAAACTAAATCGGATCAAGTCGGCAATCAGAGCTTGTGTGGAGCATGTCTTTGGCTGCATGACAATGTCCATGGGTGGAAAGCTGACAAGAAAGATCGGAATTGAAAGGAACGAGGCTTGGTGGGGACTCAAGAACCTAACCTTTAACTTCCTGCGTTTTCTGCAGCGCTCTGGTCATATTGCAGTGGTTGCATGACCCTTGTTGAGAAGGTGCCATGGTTCAAGTGATATCGTCAATGGTCGATAAAAGAACTTCTTGCTGTGCCGCCTGATCGGCCGCTTTTTCATCTCCGCAGAAGCACTGGAAAGCGCTTATTTTTCGAGGTGCCCTAAACATCATGCATTTTAGAAAATGGAACCACAGACAAGTATGCTATCCTATAGGACCGCAAGCGAAAAATCATGGAACATTTGAGCACCCTCTTTGGTGAGGCCTACACAGCCAAGAAGAGCACTGTTAACGAGCTTGTAAACGGCAATTCCTATCTTCAAATACATGCTTCGAGGATATCTCTAACCGCATTGTACGCAGAAGACTTTTTTAGGGGATCAGCCAGGATACTAGAGATTGGCTTTAGCGATATATTCCACAAGATTTACCTAAACCAATGCGTTTCGTGGGATTATACGTCATTCAGGGATCCCTCGAAGTTTCCTACCCCTTGTGCACGCGAAACACTCCTGCAAATTGGCGCATCATCTATTCAAGCCAAATCAATAGAATATATCGTCAACCTTGAAGACGAGCCCATGCCCTGCGCTTCTTCAACCTATAACGCCGTTTTGTGCACTGAGGTGATCGAGCACATGGCTTGCGACCCAATGTTTTTGATGGCGGAGTTGAATAGAATCTTGAAAAAAAATGGCAAGCTTATTCTTACAACCCCCAACTCTACATCTGCGAGAATATTCCACAAGATTGCTAGCGGCTACATGCCCTCTTTCTATATGAATTATACCCGAGACAGAAGTCTTTACAAGCACAATTATGAATATTGTCCCCACTCTATTAGAAGTCTTATAGAGGCGGCAGGCTTCACCATCAGAACTCTCGAAGCGGTCGATACTTTTAATGAGCCCGTGCCATCAGCCCTCGAGATGCTCAAGGCCATAGGAATGTCTACTGATCTAAGGGGCGACAATCTATTTATTTTAGCAAATAAGACCAATGATGGAATTCTTAATCGCTATCCTGATTTGGTCTACAGCTAAGAACCCTCATTCAGCAATTGTAATAATTTGTGACTTGCCTAGACCGCGACTCACCTGCTAAGATGAAAGTTGATGCGAATGAGATTCAAAAACCTCTCATCTATACTCTCTCATTGCACTTATTTGGCCTCCTCTTTTCCTCTCGAGACACTGCGGATTTTCCTGCAATAAGATGCCTGCAACTCCCAAGGTAACATTTATACATTCGCTCTTTCGTGGTGGAAGCACGTATTTTTTTGAGGCAATCAGGAGATCCTCGATTGGCCACGTTTGCTTCTCGGAGCCCTTTCATGAAATCGTGCTGAAATATGAAGATGATCCTACTCAGCTGATTAGAGACAGAACTGATTCTGATGATTCTAGATATAGACATCCCCGTCTTTTGGCGCCATATTTTGCAGAATTGGTGAAAGCGTGGCCATCCTGGGTAGGCAAGCTAGCCCCTTCCGACATTTATCAAAATTATTTTCGGGTCGCAGGACAAGACTTTGGTCAGAAATACTGGAATGCACTTGCCGAGTCAACACCTAAGCCAGTCATTTTCAAAGAAACTCGGACATCGGGCCGAATTGGGGCAATTAAATATTATTTTCCGGAAAGCTTTGGAGCATATCTGCTGCGAAATCCCTGGGACCAATGGTTTTCATATAAGTCGACGCCCTATTTTGACGCAACAGTACAAGCCATTATCAACTCTGAATCTAGGCCGGCTGCCTGTAGATATGTCGCAGGTCACTTGGGTCTCATAAAGCCCGACACCTCGAATATATTTGATGAGATTGGCTATTATCAATCCCATAGGCTAGCGCCAGCCGACTCTTATATAGCTTTCTTTATGATTTGGTGCCTTGCCCTGCTTGAGGCTAGCGAGCACTCTGATATTATCGTGAAGATGGATCGACTGAATCATGATTGCAAGTATCGATCAGTTATACAAGGTAAATTTGCCGATGCGGGGATAAACGTAGACCTCTCAGACTGCTGCTTGCCAAAGAATATTTATACAGCAAAGGATCGTGAATTCTTTGCCCCGCATGAAGAGCTAGTATTTCAGATTCTTTCCGATTCGGGCTGGACTGATGAACACGTCTCGCTAGTCAAGACCAAAAGGGATGCGTCAATCGAGATGGTCAATGACTCCGCTAACGTTGACCACAAAAGGCTGTGGCTTGTATCGCAATCTTCAGCTGCTCTGCGGTCACTTTATTTCGAGACAGCCTCTAGAGCTGCAGAGCTAGATCATTGGATGTTGTCACAGGCGAGTGAGCGTGACAAAGAGATCGCAAGGCTGCAAGAAACGGTCGCGGATCTAGAGAAGAAGCTTGCAATTGCGAAAGCCTTGCGAAGTGAAGAATGCCTAAAGCTGTCGGGCACACTAGAAAGGATAAAAAAGATTTCCGGCCAAGGCATTGCGAATGCTTTGCCATATCAGTGACCGCACGAACGCTCTGTTCAGTATTGAGGTTCATGATTCCGTAGGTCATGGTTTATTGATTACGAGGGTCTGGCTGATCCTGATCGACAGACACGGGCCTCCTGCATCCATCTCGCCAGGCTGCGGTCAGTAAGCCCAATCCGGTCAGCAGTTGCGTGTTGGGATAGCCCCTCGCTCAGGCAGAGCTAAACAACTTGCTTTTTCAGCTGCGCGGTGAAACACTGGCGGCTACGAACTGGGGGTCTCATCGGTGAACAGCCTGGTGCTCAGGTCGCGGGAGCTACCGATTTGTCCAAATTTTCGGGTGAGTTCCAGGTGCGTTCCTACACTATTTTGATGATAAATAAACTTTGGCGGTAGGATTGTCACTAGGGCCCTCTGTGTCGGTCTTGATGGCCTGCAGCAATCGCGAGCCGTTTCTGCAGGAAGCGGTGGAATCAGTGATGCAGCAGCCGCAGTGCTTGGAGTTGCTGGTTGCCGATTGCGGCTCCAGCGATGGAAGCCTGCAGCAGCTGAAAGAGCTGGCCACAACCAATCCAAGAGTGCGGCTGATGAGCTGCCCCGGCATCGGTCCTGCCGATGCGCTCAACAAGGCCTTCCGCGCGGCGCGCGGCACCATTATCGGCTTGCTTCGAGCTGATGAAACTTACTTCCCCAGCGCTATTGCCCGAGTAGTGGCTTCATTTTACGCCCATCCCGAATGGCTGATGGTGGTGGGCGAAGGCGAGGAGTTCGACGCCGCAAGCGGGCTGCGACAGCGCTACCCCATTCTGTCACCATCCATCGGGATCGATTGCTTTCGACACCACAGCAGCCTCTGTCAGCCTGCGGTGTTCTTCCGCCGCAGCATGGGTGTGCTGCTCGGGCCCTTTGATCCTCAGTGGCAGACGGCTTTTGCTGCCGATGCCTGGCTTCGAGCCTTCGCCGCTTTTCCTCATCGCGTTGGTTACATCCCGTATCTGCAAGGCCGCACGCGGCTTCATGAGGCTTCAACAACCAGCCGGCTGCGCAGCCGTATGGAGCTGGAAGCCACAGCTCTGATCGCCCGCCAATTCGGCGCTGCACCGGCCACGCGCCTGCACAACCTCGGCCTGGAGCTGCAGCTGGGGCTGGCGGAGCCGCCAGCAGGCCAAAGCAACGCCCAGCACCTGGCGGAGTTGGCGGATCAAGTGGCAGCGTGGCTTGAGCCGGAGGCGCTGGCAGCTTTCCTGCGTGATTGGTTGCTCGATCCCGTCACCGCTCCGGTGTTGCAGGCAGAAGAAGAGGCGGCGGCTGCTATGCAACTTACCGGCAATCTGCCGGTGCGGTTGCTTCAAGCCTTGCACCCTCAGTTTCTGCTGGACGCGCCAGGGCCGCCAGCGGGGCCTTATTCCCGGCTGCGGCAGGCCGTGCAGGAGCGCTGCCGAGAGTATCCGCTATTGCGTGGCGAAAGCGAAGAAGGCTGCCGCCCAGTCGCACAAGGCGCCCTGCAGGCTTTTGCTGATCGGCCCTTCGGCGTGAACCTAATTGGCCATGCCTTCGAGGTGTTCGGTATTGGCGAAGACATCCGCATGGCCGCCCGTGCTCTCGAGGCCGCCGGAGTGCCCTGCTGCGTGATCCACCATCCCGCCAGCAATGGCGCCGCTTGCAGTGATCGCAGCCTCGAGCCGCTGCTCTGCCACGACCCCGCTGGAGGCCCCTATGCCTTCAATTTGATTTGCATGGCCGCACCGATCCAGGCACGTTGGCTCTTGCAGGCCGGGCTCGATCCGCTACTGGAGCGCTACACCCTCACGTCCTGGCCCTGGGAAACGCAGCAGTGGCCCAAGGCCTGGTTGCCCCTGCTGGAGGTGGCCGATGAGCTCTGGCCTTCCAGTGCCTTCACAGCTGCTGCCCTTCAGGAGCCGGCCGCCGCAGCCGCCCTGCCTCTGCAGGTGATGCCGATGGCGGCTGAGATGCCAGATCCCGATCGCTTCTGCTGTCCTTCTGCTCGCCAGGCCGCCAGGGCTCGCCATGGCCTGCCTCAAGGTGTGGTGCTCTTCGGCTACGGCTTCGATCTCAACTCCACCGCCATCCGCAAAAACCCCATGGGTGCCTTAGAGGCCTTCCAGCTGGCCTTCCCGCTGCCGCACCTGCCCGCCACCTTTGGCCGCGAGATCAACCACCACCCCCTATCCAACCAGGTGGCCCTGATGATCAAAAGCTTCCCGCCCCAGGCTGAGAGCGCCGAATGGCGCTGGCTGCAGTTGCGCGCCGCAGAAGATCCGCGCATCCATCTCGTGGTAGCCAGCCTCGAGCGCGACGAGTTGCTCGCCCTCTACGGCTGCTGTGATGTGTTCCTCTCTCTTCACCGATCAGAAGGCTTCGGCCGGGGCATGGCGGAAGCGCTGCAGCTAGGGGTGGATGTGATCGCCACGGCCTACGGCGGCAACACCGATTTCTGCACCGGCCCCCTGGCCCACCCTGTGCGCTGCCAGGAAGTGCCGATTCCCCGTGGTGCCTATCCCTGCGCCGATGGCCACGTGTGGGGGGAGCCAGATCTAGACCATGCGGCTGAGTTGATGCAGCGGGTAGCAGCCCGACGGTTGGCTCTGGCCACCGATCACGAGGCAGCAGCGGCCGATCCCAGCAGGGATCCTTCGGTGTTGGCGGCCTATCGGCAGCGGTTTTCGTGGGCGGCCGCTGGGGCGTGCTATGAGGCGCGGCTGGAGGAGCTGTGGGGGCAGCGGCAGGAGCTGGCGGGGCGGTTGAAGTGGAGGGCGGACACGCCGGTTTGAGGGGTGGGGGTGCCCGCCGGGGGGTGGTTGGCGGCTGATGGGGCTCGCCCGCCGCAGGCGCTTGAGCCCCCGTGGAAACACCGATGCTCGCGCTTGGTACTGGTGTACTATTTATTGATCAGGCCTGAGACGCCCTCGTTACGCTGATGCTGGCTGAAAATTCGCCAACAGGGCTCGCTCTGCCGCCCCGGCCCAGCTGGCTGGATCGACAGGGATTTTCGGCCCTCTTTGCTGGCGCCCTGCTGCTACTGATCTCGTTCACCACCAACTACGGCGATGACAACCTCCTCCGCCTCGGAAGCATCCCGGCCTATGACCAGGTCGGAATGGGTCTCCACCTTGCCGCCCTGGCGGCGCTTGCTGGCGATGCTCAACTGGCGACCCGTTTACGACATCGAGCTAGAAACCGAGCAGCTGAGGACCAGATCGCTCGAGAGTGAGAAGCGTACGAAGCAGCTCGAGAGCGAGTTCGAGCTGAGAGAGCTCGAAAGGGACAGGCGGTTGAAGCTGCTCGAGATCGAGAACAAACGGCTCGCCGAACTCGAATCCAGGCTCGATGATGCCTTGTTGCTCAATGCCGATTCCTCCTCGCAGACACCGCCCGCAACCGGCTCCAACTGAGCGAAGCCCTGGCTGTGTTGTTGGAAGAGCTCAGGCCGCCTAAAGCTTGAGCAGGGCTGCAGGCCATGACGGCCCCAGGGCTGATTCAAAGTCTCAGCATGGGTTGGGCTGAGTGCCCGGTGTCAACTACATAGGCGGGCAGCGCGCCTACCTAATCGTCGCCGGACAGGCTGAGGCCTCCGCCTGGTCATCGCCAGCAGGGCCGTGATGTCGTGCATCACGGCCTGCATTCCGCCTCGGATCGACCGAAACCCAGCCGGCCGCAGCAGGTTCAGGGCAGCGGTTCGCAGCGTGGCCATCACTCCGGCGCCATTACCGCGATAGCGGTGGGCGTCCTCATGAAGCTGGGTGTCGCGGATCCAGTGCCAGCCTTCAATGCTCCAGCGGTCTCGCACCAGTTGCAGCAGCGCTTGTGGTGTGGTGCGCAGGCTGGTGAGGAACAGGTGCTGCGCCTGAAAGGGCTTGCTGTCGCGGCTGCCGCTCGCCGTCACCTCCACGATCCAGCTGGTGCCGACCCAGGCCTCCCGGATGTGCTCAGGCGCCTGTTTGGCCCGCAGCGTCCCGCCTACCTAATCGTCGCCGGACAGCCACCAGCAGCAGATACCAGGCCGGAAACCGAACCCCTCGCCGCATCCGTGCATCAGGAATCGACCTCAGATAGCTGATCAGGTCGAGATCGGTTGCGGCAGAGGCGCTTTCAAGCACGGAAAGGGGGCGATTCCGCCGACCTCAACCCATGCTCGCAGCACCGGCAAGAGACACTGGGACAGACTTTGAATCAGCCCTGATGACGGCCCCGTCTTCGGTGGTGTGGTCTGGCTGAGCTTGGAGGAGCTGGGCCAGCAAGATGATCTTGACCCGATACTCACCCTGCTCACGCTGCAGGTGCGGCGGCAGGAAGAGCTGAAGTTCAGCACTCAGCCTCAATAGGAGGGTGGATTCGCCAAAAATCAGTAGAGTCAGGCCAACTTTTCCTCAATCTGCGCCAAGAACGTCCATTTGGAACAATTCGGTGCGCAAGCTGCGATTCACGGCCTTTTTGCTCAGAGCTTCCATGGCGGAATTTTATCCTAAAAAAGTCTGCTCTATGGCAGTGGGAATAAACCGATAAACAGGTCCCGAAAGATTCACCTGCCCCCTTACGCCTTGTCGTCAACTCTCCCCGAATTGCTATACGTTTTCTGCGTCCATCTCACGGGATTCCTGAGCGTCCGAACGATCTTGATCAATCAAGGCGAGAATCTCATCAAGCTCGATATTGATTCGATCGAAGCGCTCCTGTTGCTCGTGAACTTGATTCTTTAGGGCTTCACGCGATTGGAGGAGTTGATCGCGTTCCATGCTCAACGCGGTGTACTGACCCTGCAGTTCCTGAGCAGACATCAGCAACAATTCGCGCTGTCGGCTCTGCTCTGCCCCCTGCGCACTCAGCTCTCTCTCCAGTTCCTCCACCCTCACCTGCAACCCCTCCCGTTGCTGAGAAACCAGCAGCAACTCCCGCTCCAAAAGGCGCTGCCCATCCAACCGCCACAGTTGGTGGTTCGGGCCATCGCACTCCAGGCGATGGCAACTGGCCACGAGCCGATCCACCAGCTCGGCATCGAGACCATCCTTCGCAGCCGCGCCCTCCAGCCTGATCGTGGCTAGGCGCTCCAGGAAGACGCCGGCACCGGCCAACACCTGCGGCGCCTGCGTGGCCAGCAGCCAGAGAAAGCCAGGCTGGCTGCAATCAACTTCGACCTGCTGCAACCAGGTGCTGAGCACTACATCCAGCCGACGCGTGGGCCTCAGCTTTTGCCCCTCCAGCCGCAAGTTCGGCCAATGCGGCAGAAGGTCTTCAGGCGGCACCGTGCCGTTCCAACGGCGATCGTTGTAGAGAAACCAGCTCTGTTCACCGGCCTCAGCCGCCAGCAGCTCACTGCAGGTGAGCTGCATGGTCGGAGCCTCGAGGGCCAGCTGAGTCGCCTGATCTGCCTCCGCCTCCAGCTGCGGATCAATCAACAACACCGGACGCCCGCTGGCAGCAGCCGACTCGAGCAAAGCCGTCTTCTGCGCGACGGGCAACGGAGCGACCAACACAAGCCAGGCCGCCGACCGGGCGTTGGCCTGTAGGAGATCCAGATCAGCGTCTGGGCAATCTGCAGGCATTGGGGAAAGGACAACCATAAGCCACTTTAGCGTCATTAATTAACCGGCCCATCACCCACCAAGTTCGCTGTCCTGTTTCAGGCAGGTCCACTGCAACGAGTGAGTTACACGCAGACCGCTGCAGGACAAAACCAGGGAGGCCTTCAGACATACCACCCATCACAATTGTATTGTCAACCAGAAGACCTTGATTGTCCCTGCTCTCCCAACCCGATTCGAGCAATCCAATGAATCAAGCCTTCACGGTGATTCTCGCCATCCCAGCCCGGTTGGAATCCAGCCGCCTGCCCCGCAAGTTAGTCGCTGAAATCGATGGCAAACCGATGCTCGGCCATGTGTTGGAACGTTGTCTGCAGTCCACGGCGGCGCACGCCACCGTGCTCTGCACCGATAGCCAGGAGTTGGCCGACCAGGCTGCCGGGGTGGGGGTTCCTTCGCTCCTCACCAGCGCAGACTGCTCATCCGGGAGTGACCGCATTGCCTCGGTGGCGGATCAATTGTTGGCCGCGGTGAACAGCGCACCAGAGCGCACCATCATCATCAATGTCCAGGGCGATCAACCCTTCCTCGACCCCGCCTTGATCGATGCCATCGCCGCCTCCTTCATCGTTCGCCAGCCGACCCCCGAGGTGCTGACGCCCATCTATCGGCTCAGCGCTGAGAAGCTGCACAATCCGAATGTGGTGAAGGTGCTGCTGGCGGCCGATGGCCGTGGCCTTTATTTTTCCCGCTCGGCCCTGCCCCACGTGCGCGATGTGGATCCGGCCGAATGGTGTGCCCACACCAGCTTCTGGGGGCACGTGGGCATTTATGCATACCGCGCTGATCTGTTGCTGCGTTGGCCCCAGCTGCCCAGCTCGCCCCTGGAGCAGCTGGAGAAGCTCGAACAGCTGCGCCTGATCGAGGCCGGCATCCGCATCGACACCCTGGAGGTGGAGGGAGACCTGTTTTCCGTGGATACCCCCGAGCAGCTGGAGCAGGCACGGGCCATTGCGGCCATGATGCCCGCAGGCTGAGCCACCCAAGCCCTGCATGCATCAGGCCACCGGCACCGCCCTGAGCCGCTGTCTGCAGCAGGAGGCCAGTGCCATTGCGGCGGCCTCCGAGCGGCTCGACCCAGGCCAGGTGGAGGCCGCCCTGGCCCTGCTCACGAGCTGCGCAGCCCGCAGAGGGAAGCTGGTGGTGAGTGGGGTGGGCAAAAGCGGCATCGTGGCGCGCAAGATCGCCGCCACCTTCTCCTCCCTGAGCCTCACGGCCGTCTTTCTCCATCCCGGCGACGCCCTGCACGGCGACATGGGCATCGTGGCCGCCGACGATGTGGTGCTGCTGCTCTCCAACAGCGGCGAAACCGAAGAACTCCTCGCGATCCTTCCCCACCTGCGCCGCCGCGGCACCGCCCGCATCGCCGTGGTGGGCCGCCTCAACTCCAGCCTGGCCGCCCACTGCGATGTGGTGCTGGATGCCTCGGTGGATCGGGAGATCTGCCCCCTCAACCTCGCCCCCACCGCCAGCACCGCCGTGGCCATGGCGATCGGCGATGCCCTGGCGGCGGTCTGGATGGAGCGGGCCTGCATCTCCCCCCAGGACTTCGCCATCAACCACCCGGCCGGCGCCCTGGGGCGCCAGCTCACCCTCACCGTGGCCGATCTGATGGTGCCGGCGGCCGATCTGAGCCCCCTGGCACCGGAGGCGCCCCTGCCGGCGGTGATTGCCAATCTCACCTCCGGCAGCCGCAGACTGGGCAGCCTCGGCGCCGCCTGGATGCATGCCGCCCACGACCCCGGCCGCCTGGCGGGCCTGATCACCGACGGGGATCTGCGCCGCTGCCTGCAGGGCCATGGAGCCGGGGACTGGACCCAGCTCACCGCCGCCTCGATGGCAACCCTGGATCCGATCACGGTGACACCCGACACGATGGCCGCCACGGCCCTCGATCTGATGGAGCGCAACGGCAAGCGAACGATCTCGGTGCTGCCCGTTGTTGATCCCGCCGATCCCGGGCGTCTGCTGGGCCTGCTGCGCCTCCATGATCTGGTCCAAGCCGGACTGGGCAATCCATGAGCCACCCCCTGCGCCTGATCGCCGGCCCCTGCGTGATCGAGAGCCGCGACCTCGTGCTGCAGATCGCCGATCAGGTGGGCGAGCTCTGCCAACGGCTCGGCATCGACTACGTGTTCAAGGCCAGCTTCGATAAGGCCAACCGCAGCTCCGGCGGGGCGTTCCGCGGGCCCGGGGCCGAGGAGGGCCTGGCGATTCTTCAGGAGGTGCGCGAGCGCTTCGCCCTGCCGGTGCTCACCGACATCCACGAAAGCCACCAGGCGGCAACGGCTGCTCAGGTGGTGGATGTGCTCCAGATTCCCGCCTACCTCTGCCGTCAGACCGATCTGCTCCAGGCCGCCGCTGCGGCGGTGGCGGGCAGCTCCAGGTGCGTGAATGTGAAAAAGGCCCAGTTCCTGGCGCCCTGGGACATGGCCCAAGTGGTAGCCAAGCTAACGGAATTCGGCCTGAAGCCCAGCAGCGGCAGGCTCTGGCTCACCGAGCGGGGATCCTGCTTCGGCTACAACACCCTGGTAGTGGATTACCGCAGCCTGCCCCAGCTCCAGTCGCTCGGCTGCCCAGTGATCTTCGATGCCACCCATGCGGTGCAGCAACCCGGTGGGCTGGGAACCAGCTCCGGCGGCCAGCGGGAGTTTGTGGCCCCCCTGGCCCGGGCGGCCGTGGCGGTGGGGGTGGACGGGCTCTTCCTGGAGGTGCACCCCGACCCCGACCAGGCCCTCAGCGACGGCCCGAACATGGTGCCGTTGCATCGGCTGGAGGCCCTGTTGCGGCAACTGCTCAGCCTGCGGGAGGCGATCGCTGGCGGCGGCGCCCTGAGCACCCTGTGATCTCCCCGGCCTTCCCCTCGGTCCTGCGTCGTCGCCTGCTCAGCCCTCGACTGCGCAGGATCCGCCTGGTGGTCTGCGATGTGGATGGCGTGCTCACCTACGGCGGCCTGCACTACGACGAGGACGGGAAGGTGGTGAAGCGGTTCGATGTGCGTGATGGGCTGGCCGTGCGCATGTTGCAGCAGGCCGGCATCACGCTGGCCCTGCTCAGCGGTGGCCGGGGCGGCGCCAGCGAGCAGCGGGCCCTCCATCTCGACATCCACCACTGCCGGGTGGGGGTGAGCAACAAACGCGCGGGCCTAGAGGAGCTGCAGCAGGAGCTGGCCATGGGCCGCGAGCAGACCGCCTTCCTCGGCGACGACCTCAACGACCTCCCCGTCCGTGCGGCGACCGGGCTCTTGATCACCCCGGCCGATGCGGCCCCGGGCCTGCGCCGCCAGGCCGACTGGATCCTGCGCCGCCGCGGCGGCGATGGCGCCCTGCGGGAGTTCAGCGATGCGTTGCTGGCCAGTCAGGGCTGGATGGAGGGGTTTGAAAATCTGGGGTGGGCACCACCAACTGAATCCCCTGGCCGGCCCGGGACGCCGCCCGCAAGGCAAGCCTCAGCTTCCCTCCGGCCTCTGCTGCAGCCAGTCGCGCCAGCGCCCGCGTTGCCATTTGCCCAGGGGCGAGGGAGCCAGCTCGGGGCAGGCCAGCCAGCGCTTCGGCCGCTGGCTGGAAGGCAGCGCGGCGGCGAGGGTTACTAGAGGGGGGATCAAGGCGGCATCGGGGCTATCGGAGGGGCCAATTGGGGCGCTATCAGAGGCGTCATCAAGGGCGCTATTCGTGGTGCCAACTGGGGCGCCAACAGAGGCATCGGGGCCGCCAACGACCGACGGGGCGGAACGCTCAGCCCGCACCAGCGCCACCAAGCGCTCCCCCCAGAGCGGATCGGGCTCCGCCAGCAGCAACAGGTGGCGCAGCGGCAGTCCCGCCTCCCGGGCCGCCGCCATGAGCCGAAGCTCCACCTGCTCGGGAAACACGGTCTCGCCGCCGCTGTTGATGGCGCCATCGCACCGACCGAGCAGCTCCAGGCCCCCGGCCTTGCCCCAGCGGCCGAGGTCGCCGCTGCTCCACCAGCCCTCATCGAGGGGCAGCGGCTGGAAGCGGCCAGCGGCATGCTCCCCCAGCGCCAGGCTCGCGGCCCGCACCTGCACGGCTCCGCTGGCCGGATCGATCCGCAGCTGGGCGTGGGGCAGGGCCGTGCCGCAGCCGCTCTCCCCCGCCAGAAACCGCGCCGGCGCCAGCGCCGTGACCATGGCGCCGGTCTCGCTGCTGCCGTAGCAGGGGGAGAGGGGCAGCTCCAGCCGCCGGCAGCATTCGGCCAGATCCTGCGGCAGGGCGGCGCCGCCCACCCAGATGAGCCGGCAGCCCCTCAGCCAGTCCTCCCCGGCGCGGTGCTCCAGCAGCCGCCGCAGCTGGATGGGCACCAGCGACAGCAGCGCCGGCTGATCGGCCGGTAATGGGCAGGCTGCCGCCAAGGCAACGGGATCCCGCAGCAAGGCTGGGGCCAGCCAACGCAGCCGCCCCCCCAGCCGGCGCGCCCGCAGCCAGGGCATCAGGCCGCTCACGTGGTGGAGGGGCAAGGGATCGAGCCACTGGCAGGTCGCCGGATCGAGGCCCTGCTCCAGCAGCCACTGCCCCAGCCCATCGGCGGCGACCTCCAGGCCGGCCACCCCCAGCTGCACCCAGCGCCGCCCTCCGGCACTGCCGCCGCTGCCGAGCACCACAGCCGGGCCCGGCGGCGCCTGCGGGGAGAGGGCCTTCGCCAGGGCCGCCTGCTCGCCGGGTGCCGGCAGGGCGATCACGGCGCCATCGTCGAGGGCCTGCTCCAGCAGCGCCGCCGCACTCGCGGGGGCGGCGGCCACGGCCTCAGCAGGGAGCGCCAGGGAGCGCACCGGCCCCTTGGGCCAACGATCATCGGCCTGATTCACGGCCCCTCCGCCTCCAGAGACGCCCAGGCAACGGCGGGATCGGCGTCGAACAGGGGGCCGGTGGGCCGCCACTGGGGCGCCAGGCCGGGGGCTGTGGGGGTGGGACCGCGCCACTGCAGGGCGGCGGCGTGCTCCACCAGCCGCCGCCCCACTCCGGTTTCAAAGGCGGTGCTCACCATCCAGCCGGCTCTGCCGGCGGCCAAAGCCGCGAGCAGCGGCCGGGGATCGCCCTCCAGCGCGGGCCGCCGCACCTGCCAGCCGCTCCAGCGCTGCCGCAGCCAGGGGTGGCGCCGCAGGGATTCATCCAGCGCCACCGGCAGCCGAGCCACCAACGCCTCCAGCCCTTCGAGGTCGTCGTCGGCCAGGGGCTGTTCCAGCCATTCCAGCCGCGGCTCCCCCGCCAGCCGTTCGGCCCAAGCGGCGGCGGTGGCCCGATCCCAGCCCCCGTTGGCATCGAGCCGGAGCCGGCCGCCCTCGGGCAGGCGCTCCAGCACCACCTCAAGCAGCTGTCGCTCCCGGGCGTCATCACCGGCGGCGACCTTCCACTTCAGCGTCTGGGCGTTGCTGGCCAGGGCCTCCTCCAGGGCTGGCAGCACCGCCGCCCCCGCCGGCAGCAGCCAGGCCGATGGCGGCGCCGCCAACCAGCCTTTCGCCAGCCAGCCAGCCGCCAAACCGCCTCCCGGCACCTCACCAGCCAAATCCTCAAGCTCGGCCAAACCGCCTCTCGCGGCCTCACCAGCCCAACCCTCCAGCTCCGCCAGGGCGGCACCCACGGCAAAGGCAAGGGACCCGGGCAGCGCTGGCAACGCCTCCTCCAGCTGCTGCCGGCTCAGGCTGGGTTCCAGCTCCGCGATCGTTGCCCGGCAGGCCTCAAGCGTGTCGCCGCAGGCCGCCGGTGCGCCTCCCCGCAGGCCCACGCCAAGCTCCAGCGGCGCCGCCTCCCCCCAGCCCAGCCGGCCATCGCTGGCCTGCAGCCGCAGCAACCAGCCGGCACGCTCCTGCAACGCCCCCTGGGCGGTGACCAACGCCCGCGGCAGCGCGAAACGAAAGGGTCGCCACTCCAGAGTCAGCGGTGGGGTCAGCGGTGGGCTCACCGGACCCCGGCGAACCCCAGCAGGGGAGCCAGCGCCAGCCCGGCGGCCAGACCCAGGCCGCTGAGGGCCTGGAAGCGCAGAGCCAGGAACTTGCTGCCGCCGATCCGCTCGGGCTGGTCGTGGTGGTCGCGGAGCAGTTGGATCAGGGAGCGGGCCGGCGGCAACCCCACCACCCCCAACAGGGCCGTGAGGGGCCAGTGGCCGAGCAGCACCGGTGCCCACTGCAGGGCGAAGCTGGCGGCGATGAACCAGGGCACCAGGCCGGCGGCGGTGGCGGTGCCGAGCCGCACCACCGGCGAACGCTTGCCGTGGGCGGCATCCTCAGCCACCTGGTGGAAGTGGGAGCAGAACAGCACCAGGGTGGTGGCCAGGGCCGGGCCGCTGCCCAGGGCGAGGGCCTGGCTCCAAGGCACCGGGGTGCTGCTGCCGGCGGCGGCAGCGGGGGCCAGGGCGAGCAGGGCGGCGGCCGTGGCGCAAGGCCCGAAGGCCAGCCAGCAGAGCGGTTCCCCCAGGCCCCGGTAGCCCAGCCGGAAGGGCGGACCCTGGTACACGTAGCCGAGACCGCAGCAGGCCAGCACCAGGGCCAGCACCACCGGGCTGCTGCGCAGCGCCACCAGGGCCATCAGGCCGAGCCCCACCACCAGGGCCCCATTGGCCAGAGCCGCCACCCGGTCGCGGCGGCCGGTGAGGTTCACCACCGAATGGGGCTTGCCGCCGGCATCCACGCCGGTGTCGGCGTCGAACACATCGTTGGCGAGGTTCTCCCAGGCCAGCAGCAGCACGGCCGCCAGCAGAAACAGCAGCAATTGGTCGGCTCGCACCGGCAGGCCACGTCCCCAGCGCCAGCCGGCCGCCAGCAGCACCGGCATCACCGCCACCGCGTACATCGGCCACTTGATCGCCGCCCTCCAAAGGCGCCGCCGGTCCGGGGTCGGGGAACTGGGGGTGGGCAGCGAGGCGTAACGGCTTGCGACGACCTGGGGCTCGGACATGGGGGCGAGGGCCGGCGTGCCTGCAAAGACCCATACATTTGAGCAGCTCTCCGTGCCGGTCCCGAGGTCCTCCCTGGTGCAGGCCCCCCCGTCCTTCACTGACCTGCTGGCGGACGCCACCGCCGCCACCGAGGCCGCCCGGCAGGATCCCGCCCGTCCGGAGGACGACGGGGTGCTGAGCCTGGCCGTGCCCCTGCGCGCCATCGCTGGCCTCGATCCCCTGCAGCTGCTGCCGGAGTTGGCCACCCCCGATGGCTTCCGCTTCCTCTGGGATGGGGCCCCGGGGCTATGCCTAGCCGCCGCGGGCCGCTGCAATGCCCTGGAGCTGAGCGGCGCCCGCCGCTTCGAGCTGGCCCAGCGCTTCAGCAGCGCCAGCCTGGGCCGCCTGGCCACCCCGCCGTCCCTCGGGCTTCCCCCCTTGGCGCGGCCGCGGGTGCTGCTGGCCTTCGCCTTCTTCGACAGCCCTCTGCAGCAGGGCAGCGGTCCGGCTGGGGTGCAGGCGGTGCTACCCCGCTGGCAGCTGGCCCGCCAAGGGCGCCAGGCCTGGCTGCGGCTGCAGCGCACCCTTGGCGGCGGCATCACCGCCCGCAGCGTGGCCGAGGAGCTGTGGGAGAAGGCTCGCCAGCTCGAAGGCATCGCCGGCCTGCCCGATCCGGGCAGCGGCCCGGCGGCCGTGGGCATCCGGCATGGCAGCAGCTGGCACGGCGGCTACCGCGCCGCGGTGGAGCGGGCCATCGAGCTGGTGGAGCGCGGCGACCTCACCAAGCTGGTGTTGGCGGTGCGCCAGCAACTGGAGCTGGATGGCCCCCTCGATCCCCTGGCCGTGCTCACCAACCTGCGCCGCAGCCAGCCCGGCAGCTGCCGCTTCCTCTGGCAGCAACAGGGGGGTGATGCCCTGCTGGGGGCCTCCCCGGAACGCCTGCTCACCCTGCGCCAGGGTCTGCTGCGCAGCGATGCCCTCGCCGGCACGGCCCCGCTGGGGGACACGGCGACCGAGCTGCTGCGCTCCAGCAAGGACCGCCACGAACACGAGCTGGTGGTGGAAACGATCACCGCAGTGCTGCAGCGGGCGGGCCTGACGCCGCGGCGCCCCCGCCACCCGCGCCTGGCCCGCCACGGATCCCTAGTGCACCTGCACACCCCGATCACGGCCCGGCTGGATCCAGCGCTGCTCGGCAGGGCCCACCAGCCCCTGGCCCTGGCGGAGGTCCTGCATCCCACCCCGGCGGTGGCTGGCCTGCCCCGCCGGGAGGCCATCGCCTGGCTGCGCAGCCTGGAGCCCTTCGAGCGGGGCCATTACGCCGCCCCGATCGGCTGGATCGACAGCGAGGGGGATGCCGACCTGCGGGTGGCGATCCGCAGCGGCACCCTGCGGGGTCAGCGGCTGGAGCTCACCGCCGGAGCTGGCCTGGTGCTCGGCTCCCGGGCCGAGAAGGAGCTCCAGGAGGTGGCCCTCAAGCTCGGGGTGCTGCAGCATCAACTGAACCTGCCGCTGCGGGCGGGCGCCGATCCAGGCGCCCTGCGGGCCTGATCTCCATCCGCTTCCCTGACCGAACGGCGCCCAGGGCACTGACGCCCCCGGCATTCCCATAAGTAATGGTCCAACCTGGCGCGGCAGTGCGATCTAGCCGGCTGAAATCCCGGCTCACAGCGCCAGCAAGCGGGCGATGGTGAGATCGGCCAGGGGAATGCCGCCGAGTCGTTCCACCTCGCGCACCCCGGTGGGGCTGGTCACATTGATCTCGCTGAGGCGACCATCGATCACATCGATGCCCACAAAGAAGAGCCCCTCGGCGCGCAGCACCGGCGCCAGTTCAGCGCAGATCTCCCGTTCCGCCTCGCTCAGAGCAGCGGCCTCCGGAGCGCCGCCCACCGCCAGGTTGCTGCGGAATTCGCCGCCCGTCGGCACCCGGTTCACCGCTCCGAGCGGCTCGCCATCCACCAGCAGGATGCGCTTGTCACCGGCCTTCACCCCCGGCAGGAAGGCCTGCACCATCACCGGCAGGGCCTCCATCTGGGTCACCAGCTCCAGCAGGGCGCGCAGGCCCGGCGTGCCGGCGGCGGCGAACACCACCCCCTGGCCGGCCCGGCCTCCAAGCGGCTTGAGCACCACCTCGCCGTGCTCGGCCGTGAAGGCCTGCAGCTCATTCACCCGGCTGCTCACCAGGGTGGGGGCCATGCGGTGGCTGAAGCGGAGCGAGCCCAGCTTCTCGTTCCAGGCGCGCAGGGCCGCCGGCCGGTTGATCACCCGCACGCCACGGCGTTCGGCCAGATCCAGCAGGTGGGTGGCATAGAGGTAGGCCTCGTCCACCGGCGGATCCTTGCGCATCCACACGGCCTGGAAGTGATCGAGCGGCAGCAGAGTGGGCTCGCCGAGGCTGTACCAGGGTTCGGGCACCTCCCAGCCGGCTGCGGTGCAGCGGATCGGGGCGAGGCTCACAGGCTGGGCGCGGGCCCAGGCGCGATGGCCACCGCCACCAGCCGCTCCGCTGACGCAGGCGTCAGCCCCCTGCGGAGGCGCCGGATCGGCGACCGCCGCCAGATCAGCGGGAGAGCACACCCAAGCTTGCAGACCCGCCCGTTCCGTCGCCTGGATCAGGGCCACGCTGGAATCCTTGGCCGGGTTGAGGCGAGTGATCGGATCGATCACGAAGAGATGGCCCTGCCGGACCAGGGCCTGCCGGACCACGGAGGCGCCGCTCACGCCTCAATGCCGAGGAACTGGTTGAGCAAGCCGGTGCGATCGAGCTCCATCAGGTCGTCGCAACCGCCGATGGCGCGATTGTTGATGAAGATCTGAGGGAGGGTGCTACGGCCTTCGGCTCGGCGGATCATCGCTTTGCGGGCCGTATCATCGCCATCGATCATGTATTCGCTATAGATCACACCCTTACGATCCAGCAGACCCTTGGCGCGGATGCAATAAGGGCAGAAACGCCAGGTGTAAATCTCCACCTTCAGGGGGGCTTCCTCTCCCCCAAACTCTTGATTCGGTCCGGCTTCTGAAGTGGAGCTGGTTTGTTGTGCCATCCGGTGCTGCCGATCTCCAGGCTCGAAGAGGTTGATGATTCAGTTTAGTTCGCGACCCCCAGCAAAAGCCCCCAGCAAAAGCATTGTCACGACCCTTCTGTCCCCGAGCAGGGGGCCACCGCCGGGCCGGGGGCACCAGCCCACAGCCCCCAGCGATCCCGGCTGGTACGGTCAGTCCACGATGAACCGGTTCCGGTGCTCGACCTCACCGATTTCAAGCGCGACCTCTCGGAACTCACCGACCGCCTGGGCCATGCCCAGGACTGTCTTTGACGTACCGGCCCTGAAAGCCCGCCAGCGGGATCTGGAGCAGCTTGCCTCCCAGAGCGACTTCTGGGACGACCAGAAACAAGCCCAGTCAAAGATGCGCCAGCTCGATGAGGTGAAGGCCCAGCTCGAGCAGCTCGGCCGCTGGCAGGCCGCCATCGATGACGGGCGCGCCACCCTTGAGCTCTACGACCTCGAGCCGGACACCGACCTCCTTGAAGAATCCAACACCGCCCTGCAGAGCCTGAAGGGTGATCTCGATCGCTGGGAGCTCGAGCGTCTGCTCAGCGGCACCTACGACAAGGAGGGGGCGGTGCTCAGCATCAACGCCGGCGCCGGCGGCACCGACGCCCAGGACTGGGCGCTGATGCTGATGCGGATGTACACGCGCTGGGCCGAGGACCACGGCATGAAGGTGAGCGTGGATGAGCTGAGCGAGGGCGAGGAGGCGGGGATCAAGAGCTGCACGATCGAGATCGAGGGCCGCTACGCCTACGGCTACCTCCGCAATGAGAAGGGCACCCACCGGCTGGTGCGCATCTCCCCCTTCAATGCCAACGACAAGCGGCAGACGAGCTTTGCCGGCGTGGAGGTGATGCCACGAATTGATCAGGAGGTGAAGCTCGACATCCCCGACAAGGATCTGGAGATCACCACCTCCCGCTCCGGCGGCGCCGGCGGCCAGAACGTGAACAAAGTAGAGACGGCCGTGCGCATCCTCCACGTCCCCACCGGTCTGGCGGTGCGCTGCACCCAGGAGCGCTCCCAGCTCCAGAACAAGGAGAAGGCGATGGCCCTGCTGATGGCGAAGCTGCTGGTGATTGCCCAGGAGCAGCGGGCCGCCGAGATCTCCGACATCCGCGGCGACATCGTGGAGGCGGCCTGGGGGAACCAGATCCGCAACTATGTGTTCCACCCCTACCAGATGGTGAAAGATCTGCGAACCCAGCAGGAAACCACCGACGTGCAGGGCGTCATGGACGGCGACCTCGATCCCTTCATCCAGGCCCTGCTGCGGCAGGGGGTGGAGGTGGGGGCGGATCCGGCCAGCTGAAGCCCGCCACCGGACGCAGCCTGCCGCAGCTGGTGACAGCATGGCCTCACGCAGCCGGCTGCGGCGCCCCTCCAGCCCAACGAGCCTCGATGAGCCCTCCTGCCACCACCCAGACCGAGGACAACGGTTCCCCTCCGCCCGGGCCGGGCGGAGCACCTGCCGGAACCGACAGCCAGGTGGAGTCGTCGAGCTTCATCAAACTGGCGATGCGCAACATGGTGCGCAAGGGCCGCCAGAGCCTGCTGCACTTCGGCCTCACCGCCCTCGGGCTCACCGCCTTCCTGGTGCTGATCGCCTGGCTGGGACGACCCAACCTGCCCCAGTGAGCGCTCCATCGGCGGCAGTACCCACCCCCACTGCTGCCGTGCTGGATCTGGCCTTCCGTCTTGAAACCACCGAGGGCACGCCCCTGGCACCGGAGCTTGCCCCCCTGCTGGCCGCCGCCGGCTGCCTGGCCGCCGGGGCCGCGGCTGAGGAGCGCTGGCAGGAACTGATCGAGGGGTGGCTGAGCCAGCTGGCGGCGGACCTTCCCGCCGAGCTGCGGGCGGGCACCTACAGCCTCGGGCTGCTGCTCACCGATGACGCGAGCATCGCGGCCCTCAACAACACCTGGCGAAACCGGAACGAACCGACGGACGTGCTCTCCTTCGCCGCCCTGGAGAGCGGCCTGGAGGATGGCCCATCCCTGCCTCTGCCCGCCGGCCTGGTCGAGGAGGCCGGCCGATTCAAGGACGACGAGGATGACGAGGACGGCAGTGAGAGCGACGACCCCGAGGGAGAGGACCCCGAGGGAGATGAAACCGAGGGAGATGAAACCGAGGGAGATGAAACCAAAGGAGACGACATGGAGGGGAATGATCTCGATAACGAGCCCTTTCTCAATCGTGAGCCCGGCGTTGCCTGGGAGTCCGGCGGCGAGCCGCTCGAACTGGGCGACATCGTGATCTCCCTGGAGAGCGCCGCCCGCCAGGCGGCTGCGGCAGGCACCAGCCTGGAGGCGGAGCTGCAGTTCCTCGCCAGCCATGGGCTGTTGCACCTGCTGGGCTGGGACCACCCCGATGAAGCCAGCCTCGCCACCATGCTCTCCCGGCAGGAGGCACTCATCACCGGAGCGTGACAGAGAAACCTCCGGGAACATGGGCAGCTCCGCCCGCGGCCCCAGGAGCTCCGATGTTGCAATGGTGACAAGGGCGTTCCGGCCTGGGGCATTAGGGTGCAGACCTGTGGGACCGGTTTCCGCGCACCCATGCTCGTTCCTGACCCCTCCCACCCCCCCCTCCGGGATGGGACACGCCCACGCCCCATCCCTCTGGAATCGGATGGGCATCGCCGGGGACGCCGGATGCGGGTAGGGGCCTGGAAAGTGGCCGGAGACCTGCCCGCCAGTTTTCGCTACGCCGCCCAAGGGCTTGCCTACAGCTTCGCCAGTCAGCGCAATTTCCGCATCCACGTGATCACCGGAGCCCTGGTGTTCCTGCTCGGTCTTTGGCTGCGCCTCAGCTTGGATCGGCTTGCGGTGCTGGTGCTCACCGTGGCGGCCGTGCTGGTGCTCGAACTGCTCAACACCGCCACCGAAGCCGTCGTGGACCTGGCCATCGGGCGCCAGTTCCATCCCCTGGCCCGGATCGCCAAGGATTGCGCTGCCGCCGCCGTGCTGGTGGCGGCCCTCTCCTCGATGATGATTGCTCTGCTGCTGCTGGTGCCCCCCCTCCTTACCCGGCTGGGCTTCTGAGTTCACCCTCCAAGCAGCCTTTCGGGCACCCCATCAGCCTGCCTTGTTCCAACAGGCTGAGAGGGGGCCGTCCCATGAGTCTCTGCCGCAACTTGCCGCGGAAAGCATTCGGCCTTCAGCCGACACCCTCGTGGATCGCCGCCCCGCCAGAATCCAAGCCCCGGGAGGCCCTTCAGCGTCAGCCCGGCGCTCGGCCCCTTCTCCCGCCCCATGTTCCTGGTTCTCGACAACTACGACAGCTTCACCTTCAACCTGGTGCAGTACCTGGGCGAGCTGGCCTCCCACCATCCCCTCGCCGCCGACCTACGGGTGGAACGCAATGACGCCTTGGATGTCGAGCAGATCCGGGCGCTGAATCCGGCAGCGATCTTGATCTCACCCGGTCCCGGCGATCCAAACCAGGCGGGGGTGTGCCTGGAGGTGCTACGGCAGCTGGGGCCCACGGTGCCGATCCTGGGGGTCTGCCTCGGGCACCAGTGCCTCGCCCAGGTGTTTGGAGGCAAGGTGGTGCGGGCCCGCGAACTGATGCACGGCAAGACCTCACCGGTTCACCACAGCGGCGGGGGGGTGTTCCGTGGGCTGCCCGATCCCCTCACCGCCACCCGATACCACAGCCTGATCGCCGAACGCGAGAGCCTGCCCGACTGCCTGGAGGTGACGGCCTGGCTGGAGGACGGCACGATCATGGGCCTAGCCCACCGGGACCATCCCCACCTGCAGGGCGTGCAATTTCACCCGGAGAGCGTGCTCACCCAGCATGGCCACCAGCTCCTGGCCAACTTTCTCGACCTCGCGGCCGAGCGGCAGTGCTGAGGGCTCCCCAGCGAGGGCAAAACAACCGGGTGAGGGGGTGGAACACCCTGCAGCGCTGCTAGTTTCGCGCCACTGACGGGGCTCCGGGCCCGTGCTCGCCCATGGCCTTCGCCGCCTCCCTCCGCGCTGCCACTGCCAGTGCCCCGATCCGAAGAGGCCCGATCCCTGCCGCCCAGGGGCGTCCTGGACGATGGAGATCGATGCTGACTGCGGCGGCGGCCGCGGCGGCCGTACCCCTCAGCGTGCTCCTACCTCTGGCATCCCCTGCAGCGGCCCGGGCGGTGGGCGGCGGTGTCACGATCACCAGCTACGGCCACAGCGCCCTGCTGATCAGCGGGGGCGGCGTCCGGGTGCTGCTTAATCCCTTCCAGGCGGTGGGATGTGCCGCCGGCCTGGCCGAGCCGCGGCTGAGCGCCGATGTGATTCTTGCCAGCAGCCAGCTGAAGGATGAAGGTGCTCCTGTGGCCTCGGGCCGGTTTCTGGTGAAACCTGGCTCCTACCGGGTGGCGGGCCTGGCCATCGAGGGCATTGGTGCCCCCCACGACCGGGTGGGCGGCAAACGCTTCGGTCCCTCCACCCTGTGGCGCTGGCGCCAGGGGGGCCTGGAGTTCGCCCACCTGGGGGGCACCGCCGGCACGATTGCGCCGGACGACGCCGTGCTGCTGGGGCGCCCTGATGTGCTCATCATCGGCATTGGCGGCGGCGCCAAGGTGTACGACGGCAAGGAGGCGGCGGCGGTGGTGCGCCAACTGCAGGCCCGCCGGGTGATCCCGGTGCAGTACCGCGGCGGCGGGCCCACCCCCAGCTGCGATCTCAGCTCCGCCCAGCCGTTTCTGGAGGCGATGACCGGCACCCCCGTGCGCCGCTCCCGCGGCAGCCTCACGGTGATGCCACCAGTTGGCGATGGCACCGTGATCGAACTGCTGCGCTGAGGCCGGCGGACGGCACCGTGCTGGCGACGGCCCTGGCCTGGTCGATGGGCTGAGGCCCGCTGGCGCTCAGACGGGCCTGGCGTCGCACAGTGCGAAAGCCTCCCAGAAGCGCCCCATCTGCTCCAGGGTGCCCAGGCTCACCCGCAGGGAGCCATCGATCAGGGGCTTGCCTGCCATCGAGCGCACCAGAATCCCAGCCTCTCGCAGGGCCTGATCCACCTCGGCGGCGGGCCGCTGCGGCCAGATCAGCAGGTAGTTTCCACCGTCCACATGGTGGCGCACCCCCGCCGCCACCAGCCGCTCCACCAGCCACTGGCGGGCCGCCAGCACCTCGGCCACATAGGTATCCACGTAGGCCTGATCCGCCAGGGCCGCGAACGCCGCGGTCACCGCAAAGCTGTTGATGTCATAGGGACCGGTCACCCGGCTGACCCGATCCACCACGGCCGCCGCGCCGATCGCAAAGCCGATCCGCAGGCCCGCGATACCGGCGGTTTTGGAGAGGGAGCGCAGCACCAGCAGGTTGGGGTAGGCGGCGAACGGGTCGGCGCCGGCAGTTCCCTCGGGGTCTTGCTTTCCCCCGGGGGCCAGCAGCAGGGGCAGCACGCTGTCCCCCGTGAAGGCCTCATAAAGTTCATCCACCACCACGAGGGTGTGGGGCGCCGCGGCGGCCAGGGCCAACACCGCCTCAGGCGCCAGGCGGGTGCCGGTGGGGTTGTTGGGGTTGCAGAGCAGCAGCAGGCGGGGCGGGCACCAGCTCCCGTCCGCCTCGGCGGGCGGCGTGGTGAGGGCCGCGAGGATCTCCTCGAAGGGGAAGGCGAAACCGGGCATGCGGTAAGGAATCGCCTCGATCACCATGCCCTGCATGAGGGCGCAGGGGGTGTAGTAGCCGAAGGTGGGACTGGTGGTGAGCAGGCGATCGCCGGGCGCCCCGTAGGCCTGGAACAGCGCATGGATGGCGGCATCCACCCCGTTGAACAGGCCCACCTGCTCGATGCGGAGGCAGGGCCGCCGAGCTGGCTGCTGAGACAGCGACCCCGTGACAGGGGCCGGAACACCGTCGGTCCTAATGGCCGCTCCCACGGGTGGTACCGGTACCGTGGCGGGAGGAGCGGCGACGACCGCCCCCGCCATGTCCGCCAGCGAGGCCAGCACGGCCTCCCGCAGTCCGTCGTATTCGGGATAGATGGCGTAGTGATCGGCCGGGATGGCGCGGATCGCCTCCACCACCCTCGGACTCGGGCCCACGGTGTTCTCGTTGAAGTCGAGCCGCAGCAGGCCCCGCCGACCCTCGAGGGGAGCGCTGTAGGCCTGGAGGCTCTCCACCTCGGAGCGGGCGGGCGGCGAAGCCGGCATGGGGGTAGCTCCCTCTGATGCCCCCCCCCGCCGGGCTGGGGCCGATGCGGTTTCTAGAGCCCGTGGGGCCGGTGAGGCCGCCTGGGGTGCAGCGGATCGATCCATCCCCCGACGCTACGGTGCGGGCCTCAGGGGTGCCGCCGGGGGTCCGGCGATCGGCCGAAGCGTTCAGGCCCGCGGCCCTACATCCGCTCCAGGGTGGGAATCCCCAGGAGGCCGAGCCCGAGCTTCAGGGTGTCCGCCGTCAGGCGGCAGAGCGCCAGGCGGGAAGCCCGCGCCTCCGGAGGGGCCTTCAGCACCGGCACCTGGTCATAGAAGCGATTGAACACCTGGCTGAGTTCAAAGAGATAGGTACAGAGGCGGTTGGGCAACAGTTCCTCCTCCACCTCGGCGATCACCGCGTCGAAACCCAGCAGGTGTCGCACCAGGGCCCATTCCTGGGGTTCGCTGAACACCAGGGCAGCGTCGCCGCCGTACTCCCCAGGATCGGAGCCCAGGGCGTCCGCCCCTGCGGCGTCTCCCCCCTTGCGGGCGATGCCGGCGATGCGCACCACGGCATAGAGCAGATACGGCGCCGTGTTGCCCTGCAGGGCCAGCATCCGGTCGAAGCTGAACTGGTAATTGGTGGTGCGGTTCTGGCTGAGGTCGGCGTATTTCACCGCCGCCAGCCCCACGGTGGTGGCCACGTGGCGGATGAAGGCCTCGTCCTCGTGGCGACCCTCCTCGGCCAGGCGGCGGCGCAGGTCGGCATCGGCGCGATCCACCGCCTCATCGAGCAGATCCTTGAGGCGCACGGTGTCGCCGGCGCGGGTCTTGAGCTTCTTGCCGTCCTCCCCCTGCACCAGGCCGAAGGACACATGCTCCAGCCGGCCGTCGTCGGGAATCCAGCCGGCCCGCCGCGCCACCTGGAACACGCCGGCGAAGTGGCTGGCCTGGCCCGCGTCGGTCACGTAGATCACCCGGCGGGCGCCATCGCCGGCCGGCGCTGCAGCGAAGCGGTAGCGGATGGCGGCCAGGTCGGTGGTGGCGTAGTTGAAGCCGCCGTCGCTCTTCTGCACGATCACCGGCAGCGGCTTGCCCTCCTTGCCGCTCACCCCCTCGAGGAACACGCAGCGGGCCCCCTCATCGGTCACCAGCAGGCCGGTGGCCTCCAGGTCGGCCACCACGGCCGGCAGATAGGGGTTGTAGAAGGATTCACCGCGCTCCTGGAGATCGATGCCCAGGCGGTCGTAGATCAGCTGGAACTCCCGCCGCGACTGGTCGCAGAGCAGCTGCCAGGCCCGGCGGCTCACCGGATCGCCCGCCTGCAGCTTCACCACCTCCTCGCGGGCGGTGGTCTGAAACGCCTCGTCCTCGTCGAAGCGCTGCTTGGCCTGGCGATAAAAGGCCACCAGATCACCCAGGTCCACCGCATCGGCGGTGGTGAGGGCCTCGGGCGCCACCTGCTTGAGATGGGTAATCAACATGCCGAACTGGGTGCCCCAATCGCCCACATGATTGAGCCGCAGCACCGCGTGGCCGCGGAAGGCCAGCACCCGCGCCAGGGAGTCGCCAATGATCGTGGAGCGCAGGTGCCCCACGTGCATCTCCTTGGCGATGTTGGGGCTGGAAAAATCCACGATCACCGGCTCTGCTGGCGGCGATGGCGCCACGCTGCCGGCCGCGGCCGCACCCACCAGGGGCACCCCCAGCCGGGAATCCGCCAGCCGTGACGCCACCTCGGCCACCAGGGCCTCCGGCCGCAGGGTGAGGTTGATGAAGCCCGGCCCCGCGATCTGGGGGGGAAGACACAGGGCCGTGAAGGCCGGATCGGCGGCCAGCTGCTCCACGATCGCCGTGGCCACGGCGCGCGGCTGTTGCCGCAGGGGCCGGGCCAGGGCCAGGGCCCCATTGGCTTGAAAGTCGCCGAATTCAGGCTTGCTGGCCGGGGCCAACTGGGGATCCAGCGAGGCGCCGCTGGCCCGGGCCGCCTCCGCCGCCGCCTCCGGGAAGGCCGTCTCCAGTGCCACCCGCAGCCGTTCCGTGAGGGTGTTCAGAACCGACAGCATGGGCTCAGGGGGCCGAGGGGTGGCGCAAGTAACCACCCGATCATCCACCGGCAGCAGTGCGGGGCCTGGCTCAGGCTGCTGCTTGGCCCAGGCCGTTCAGGCCGCCGGCAACCCCAGCATCGATTCCAGACCGGAGAGCACGACCTCACTGGTGAGTTTGATCCGGTAGCGGCAGGCCTGGGTTTCGCTGCAGTCAAAGCTGCCGTGCTCCCAGTACTTGTTGCTGCCGGCCCCGCCGCCGCAGACGCCGAAGTACTCACATTCGGCCCGGCAACGCGCAATGCCAGCGCGCAGATCCCGCTGGATCAGCTGGAACTTCTCCGTGGCCACGATCGAAGCGAGGGAATCGCGCTGCACATGGCCGAGCACGAAATCGCCGTATTCCTCCGTGTGCACCGAGAGCAGTTCGGGATCGAAGGTGGAGAAATTGCCGCGCGCATCCACATTCACGATCGCAAAGGGATTGTTCATGTCGGTGCGCTCGATGCGGCTGTCGCTGCCGGCCAGATAGCAGAGGCCCTCAAATTCCCGCACCCGCATGTCCTCGGGCCGCTCCTGCCAGAGCTGCCAGAACCGTTCCAGGAACAGGGTGTACAGCGCTTCGGTGTTCGGACGGCTGAGGGTGGATTGCAGATTCTCCCCCTCGGTTTCCTCCATGTTGAAGGCCACATCGCGGATGCCGTTGTCCACGAAGAAGTGAAACATCGCCTCGGGATGGTGCAGCGCCTCCTCGGTGAGCACGCTGATCACCTGGAAATGGATGCCGCGCCGCTGCAGGGCGGCGATGCCGCGCATCGTGGCCGCATGGCTGCCGAGCCCCGTGCGGGTGCGGCGGTGGCGATCGTGCAGGAAGGCCGGTCCATCGAGGCTCACGCCCACGTGGATGCGGTTGCGCGCAAAGCAGTCGCACCAGGCATCGTTGATCACCATGGCGTTGGTCTGCACCGACTGGCGGATCTCCAGCGGCGGCCCCGCCCAGCGCTCCTGGGCGCGGCGGATGTGTTCACCAGCCTCGTCGTAGAAGCTGATCGGCAGGGTGAGGGGTTCGCCCGCATGCCAGAGCAGGGTGAAGTCACCCCCTAGGTACGGACTTTCCAGCACCCGCTCCAGGGCCGCATCGAGGATCTCCATCGAGAGGCGATGGCGGTCGTTGCGGCTGGGCAGGTAGCAGTAGTCGCAGTCGAGGTTGCAGTAGGGGGTGGGCTGGATCACCAGCAGTTCCAGGGGCCCGTAGCCCTCGGGATTGGCCGGCGCTGCTCCCTCCGGCCAAGCCTCCCCCGCCGAGAAGCATCCGGGCACAGCCCCCCCGGCCTCGCCGCTTCCGTTGCTGTCACCGCGAACACCGCCATCACCGCGAACACCGCCCTCGCCGAGAACGCCGTCGGCAGAGCGAACGCCGTCTGCCCGTCGAACGCTCTCCGCGGCTGGCTTCAAGGCTGCGACGCCAGGTGAAGAGGCGGCGCCGGCAGCCAGGGCAGCGTTAACAGGTGGGGGCTCGGCCGAAAGCTGGCGGTTGATCACCGGATCACCAGCGATTCAGGAAGCCCCCATTGCGGAAGCCTCCGCCGTTGCCCCAGCCGCCATTGCGGAAGCCACCGTTGCCCCAGCCGCCATTGCGGAAACCGCCATTGCCCCAGCCGCCGTTGCGGAAGCCGCCACCGTTTCGGAAGCCCACCCCGGGGGCATTGGCGAACACCAAGGCGAGTTTGCCATCGGTGGAATCGGCTGCCCGGGATGCGGCTGGATCGATCGAATCGCGGGCGCGCAGGGCAGCGCTGATGCGACGCAGGCGGCCCTCGATGCTCTCACCGGCGACCGGCTCAACCGGGCCGCTGCTGATGGCAGGGGAATCGGGAAGGGCCTGAGCGGCACCGCTGGCCGCCATGCCCGCCGCAGGAGCGAGGGCAGCCAGCAGCAGCAGGAAACCGAACAGACCAGAGCGGGGGATGTAGGCCATCGAATGCAGGGGGGGTGCCGAAGGGGGAGCGAGAGAGCGGGGGGGGGGAGGCGACCGATCAGGGCGCCGGCTTGGCCGCGGGAACAGGCATCAGGAGCAGGGCTTCGCGGCTCAGGAGACTGCTCTGGAAAAAGCCGCGGATCCGCTCGACGGGGATGCCCAGCACCCCATTGGGACCGACCCAAGGATCGATGCTCGCCACGGCATCGGGCTGCCCCTCGAGGTAGGCCGCCTGTTGCTTGGCGATGGCGAGATTCACCACATTGATCAAGTCGGAGTTGTTCTGCGGCACGATGCAGCCCACGCCATAGGTGGCGAAGGGTTCATCGGGCACGAGCCGAGTGGCGCTGAGGTTGCGGACCTTGCGCAAGCCGGCGAGCACATTGGAATCGCCCAGCACACCATCCACCTTGCCCTGCTTCAGGGCGGACACGGCAGCATCCAGGGAGTCGAACGAGACCGGCTTGGCCGCGGGCTGCAAGGTGCCGATGGCGGTCGCCCCAAGGGAGCCGCTCACCGTGGCCACCCGGCGACCCGCCAGGGAGGCGGGGCTGCCATCGATAGCAGCCGATCCCGAGAGCAGCCGCAGGCCGGAGAGGCCGATCGGCAGGGAGTAATCCACCACCATCTCCCGCTCCCAGCTGAAGGGAACACCGCAGGCCAGGGCCGCGCCGCCTGTGGCGACGGCCTGCACCATGGCGGCGGTGTTGGCAACCGGCACGAAGCGGATCCGCACCTTGCCGCCGAGCTGGGCGCTGAGCTCCTTGTCGATGCGACGCCCCACCTCGATGGCGTAGCCCACCGGTTCCCCCTTGGCATCAAGGCTCAGCAGGGGGGGGGAATCGGTGGTGCCCACCATCACCAACTCGCCGGTGCGCAGGGCCTTCTCCAGCACCGTCTCGGCTGAGGCGGCGAGAGGAGAGAGGGCCAGAGCGAGGCCGGCGGCCATGGGGAGCCAGCGGAGAAGGCGCTGGAGAGGGCTGCGCTGGGGCCTGGGGCCGAACTTGATCACGGATGGCACGGCCACAGGCGGCTCGGATCACACCTCGACACGGTATGGAGGATCCCACGGCTGGTCAACGGAAAGTGAAGCTGTGTATGCCCTGCTTTCTTCCCCGCTTCTTGATGGAGTCCCTCTTCCTGATCAAGGCGCGGTAACCCCGACCAGCACGATCAAATCAGCACCGGCTCGAAGCGCATGCTCAGATCCAGCCAGGCGGAGCGGGTGATCGGGGCACTGGTGGAAATCAGGTCGATGCCAGTGGCTCCGTAGGCCCGCAGCTGCTCGGGCCGCACACCGGAGGCCTCCAGCACGAGTGATCCGGTTCCGCCGGCGACCATCCGCTCGGCTGCCAGAGCCCGCAGCCGCGGCACGAGGGCCGCTAGCGCCTCCGGGCTGAACTCATCGAGCAGCACCGCATCGGCCCCGGCCAGCACCGCCGCTTTGGCCTCGGCCTCCGTCTCGGCCTCCACGATTACCCGGGCCGGCCAGGGGGCCGAGGCGCGCACCGCCGCGATCGCCGGGCCGATGCCACCGCTCCAGGCCAGGTGGTTCTCCTTGAGCATGGCGGCATCATCGAGCCCCAGCCGATGATTCACGCCGCCACCGCAACGCACGGCGTACTTCTCCAGCAACCGCAGGCCGGGGGTGGTCTTGCGGGTGTCCGCCAAACGCACGCCGGTGCCGGCCAGCTCCGCCACCAGCGCAGCGGTGGCGGTGGCGATCCCGGAGAGCCGCATCGCCAGGTTGAGGGCGGTGCGCTCCCCCGCCACCAAGGCGGCGGCCTGGCCCTCGAGGTGGAGCAGGCGCTGGCCGGCGAGCACCGTCTCCCCATCGGCCACCAGCAGGCGCACCGCCACCGCCGGATCCAGCAGCCGGAACAGGGGCTCCACCAGCACGCCGCCGCAGAACACGCCGTCGCCCTTGGCAAACCAGGCCCCCCGGCCACGCCGGCCCGCCAGGGCGGGGGCGGTGAGGTCGCCGCGGCCCAGATCCTCCGCCAGCCAGGCCCGCAGCAGGGGCTCGATCAGGGCGGCAGGCAGGGTCATGGCGGCGACGGTGGCTGACGGAGCGGCTGGGTGAGCACCCACATCACCTGTCGGGGCTGGATCAGGTTGCGACACCATGGACTGCGTGGCCGGGGATGACAGGGCCGAGGGCGACCCCGCGAACCCGCCGGGAATGGCAGGGAACAGGACCCAACAATGCCACCGGCACCGAACAGCCGGGCCACCGGCACCGAACAGCCGGGCCACCGCCCCCCGCAGCCGGGGCACAGCCCCCAACCTGGTCCGGCGGCGACGCCAACCGCTCTGGAGGGCCGCCGGCTCACTTGCCGATGCAGAAGCGGCTAAAGACCCGATCGAGCACCTCCTCACTCACCTCCTCACCGGTGATGGCGCCCAGGCTTCGCGCCGCATCCCGCAGATCGATGGTCCAGAAGTCCCAGGGGAGGCCCGCATCCGCCGCCGCCAGGCTGCGCTCCAGGCCCTGGGCGGCCGTTGCCGCAAGCTCCCGCTGCCGTTGATTCAGGGCCACCGCGATCCCTTGGAGATCCTGCAGCCCGCAGCGCTGCAGCAGCAGCGGACCGAGGGCCTCGGCGCCGGCGCCGGTGTGGGCGCTGATGGCCAGATCGGCGGCGCCTGCTGGCATCCCGGGAGTTGCCGTAGCTGTGTCCGCATCCAGCAGATCCGCCTTGTTGCCCACCCGCAGCAGCGGCACCCCCGCCGGCACCAGGGCCTGCAGGGCCTCGTCCTCGGCGGTCCAACCGGCGCTCAGATCAAAGAGCAATAGCACCGCATCAGCCGCCGCCAGGGCCCCCCGGCTGCGTTCAATGCCGAGCAGCTCCACCGGATCGGTGGTGGCGCGGATACCGGCGGTGTCGAGCAGGGTGAGGGGAACGCCCTCCAGCACCAGCTCACTTTCCAGCAGGTCGCGGGTTGTGCCGGGGAAATCGGTCACGATGGCCCGCTCGCGGCGGCTGAGGCGATTGAGCAGGCTGCTCTTGCCCACGTTGGGACGACCCACGATGGCCACCCTCAATCCCTCCCGCAGGACCTCGCCCTGCCGCGCCTCGACCATCAGAGCCGCGAGTTCGCCGCGCACCGCTTCCAGTTCGGCCCTCACGGACAGCGGATCGAGGGGGGGCAGATCCTCCTCGAAATCCACCCTGGCCTCCAGTTCGGCCAGCTGATCGAGCAGGCGTTCCCGCAGGGCACCGATCCGCCGCTGCAGCCCGCCATCCAGGCCCGCCATGGCCAGCTGGGCGGCGCGGCGGCTGCGGGCCGCCACCAGCTCCATCAGGGCCTCGGCCCGGGTGAGATCGAGCCGGCCATTGAGAAAGGCCCGCTGGCTGAACTCACCGGCAGCGGCCAGGCGCGCCCCGGCCGCCAGCACCAGCTCGAGCACCCGCCGCACCGCCACCAGGCCCCCGTGGCAGTGGAACTCCACAACGTTCTCGCGGGTGAAACTGCGGGGGGCCCGCATCAGCAGCAGCAGGGCCTCATCCACCCGCTCGCCGCTAGCCGGATCCACCACGTGGCCGTAGAGCACCCGGTGGCTTTCCCACACCTGCTGGCCCGGCGCCGTGAACAGCCGCCGGCCGATCGCTTCGGACGAGGCACCCGAGAGTCGCACGATCGCCACGCTGCCCGCTCCGGGCGCCACCGCGGTGGCGATGGCTGCGATCGTGTCATCGGGATCGATGGTGTCACCGGGATCGCCGGATTTTCCCTTCCTGCCCCTAGGGTTTGGATCCGATTCGAGTGCAGCACCAGCCACAGAATCCATGCCGCGTCGCGACCGCCAGTCTCCGCCCCGGCCAGGATCGCCCGACCCTGGGTCGAGGGCCCGGCCACGAGCCTCACTGGTGCGTCAGTTGAGGGATCGGTGCGGTGCCCTGGGGCCCTGGCTGCTCCATAAGCTCCGCTGGCTGTGGCAGCAGGACGGCAGCCCCGCCCACCGGGCACGGGGACTGGCGGCGGGTGTGTTCACCGGCTGCCTGCCCTTCTTCGGACTCCAGATCGTGCTCGGGGTGGCTCTGGCGGCAACGATCCGCGGCAACCGGATTCTTGCGGCGGCGGGCACGTGGATCAGCAATCCCCTTACCACCCTGCCGATCTGTTGGCTGAATTACCAGCTGGGTGCCTTGCTGATCGGGCCCGGTCCTCCCTGGCCCGGCCAGGCTGAGCTGAATCTGGAACGGCTGGGTGATCTGGGCTGGGCCTTCACCAGCCGACTGCTGCTGGGCTCGGTGGTGATGGGAATCCTGGCCGCTGCCGTGGTGGGGGTGGGGTGCTGGCGCTGGTTTCACCTCCGCGAACGCCGGAACCGGTTGGAGCAGGGATGAATTCCTGATCACCAACTCGAAACGATTTGTTCACACCTAGGCAACGATTCGATCACACCTAGGCAACGATGCAACATCCAGGGGTGTAGAGATCCCGTTCGCTCAGGAATTGCTGAGCCCCGGAAACACCATCAGATCGATGTGGCCACCGGAAGGCTGGCGCCATTCGCGGAATTCGGCCGCCAGGGCCTTGTGCTCTTGGGGAAGGGCCTGCGCCTCGAGATCCTGGAGGCGCTGATGCACCAAATCCAGGGTGTTGTCGATCAGCTGGGCGGCCTGTTCGGAAGTCATGGCACCTCGGAAGAAGGGCGGGGCGTTGACATGGGCCCGTTGTAAGCGGGCCGATCGGAGCGGGTTGTAACACCGGACACGGGGCCCGGGACCTGTGGGCGGACCCTCACCCTGGGCCGGCCACTGTGCACTGCAACCTGTCCCCCTGGGGAGGGCAAGTCGTCGTGCTGGTCGACCGCCTCTGCTGCAGCTGCTCGATCACCGGGCGGCGCACAAGACTGATTGGTACAGGGTGCCGCAACTTCAGGGGGGATCGAATCGACCAGGATGCAGAGGAGCCCCATAGGTGCCTGTTAGGCTTTACAGACTAAAAGCCAGGCCATGAACATCGTCTGCACAATTGACAATAACTATATCCGCCACTGCGCCGTAATGCTGCGCTCTCTGCGCGACAGCAATCCAGGCGAGGACCTGCGCGTATACATCGTTCACGAAAAGCTTGACCCCGAAGAGCGGGGAAAACTTGTAAGCTACCTGAGCACATTTCTACCTTCAGTTTCTTTTCTTCAGGTTGAATCTGGCCTCCTAAGCGCATTTCCTGTATTTGGCCACATCAGCATTGCAACCTATTTCCGACTTCTGCTGCCATCACTACTGCCGCCCCTGCTGGAGCGGGTTCTCTTCATTGACTCCGATATTGTGATCGATGGCTCACTAGAAGCATTCTGGACGACGCCGATCGACGGCTATGCGATGGCGGCCGTCACCGACCGCAACCTTGACGCGCAAAGGGAGAGACTGGGCCTGGCCCCCGATTCAGCCTATTTCAATGCAGGTGTTATGTTAATTAACCTGAATCAGTGGAGGAAAGAAAATGTTCTCGAGCGGGGCCTAAACTATGCCAAAGACAACAGTCAGAAGCTCAGCAACTGGGATCAGGATGTACTCAATCATCTCTTCGAAAAGCGCGTCCTGCTTGTTCACCAGCGCTGGAATGCCATGTCGCATCTTTGGGGACTTGATCCAGCCTGGCTCGTAGCCCGCGGCGGTCTTGATCAGGAAGAAAAGGAAGCTGTAGACAACCCTGCCATCATTCATTTTGCCGGTGGCGGTTTCGCAAAACCTTGGAACTATCAGTGCCCCCACCCATGGAAAGATCGATACCGATCCATTCTTGCCACCACACCATGGGCAGACACCCCCTTGGATGACGAGCCGATTCGACGTGGCTTGCTGCAGCAATCAGCAAAGAAGATCCGCCGTTTGTTATCTCAACGCTCCTCAGGCTGACGACCAGCTCTGTACTCTTCGCCTGGGATTAGTGGGTCACGGGGATGGCGTCCACCGGCTGGACGAAAGCGATGATTAACACGCAGGGCTGCTTGCTTAAATACGTTGCCACATCGTTCTGCCGACGTGTGCTTGTGATGGGCCAGCACGCTGCCACCCGGAACCTGCAAAAACATATCGGCGTTCTCCCTGGCCGGGTCGCCGTGCAGCACGGCCAAGCCGCAACCCTTGGGAAAAAACCCGGACAGGGGCCCAAAACCACCGCTGGATCATCGGGAGTGCGTGTGATGGCCTTCTCAGCAACGGTGTGGGGAGAGCACCATCACGAGGTCCAGCTCCAATGAATCGGGTTCAACCAATCCCCGTCCGAGCTAGATCGAGCACATCCGCCATCGAGCGGATCTGATCCATGGTGTCGCTCAGCTGGCGGGAGCTCACGAGCTCCACCCTCAGGTCGATGCGGGCCGGCTTGCCGGGATTGGTGCGCACGCGGGCATCGCTCACATTGATGCGATGGTCGGAGAGGCGGGTGAGAATATCCTTGAGCACGCCCACTCGATCGAGCACCTCGATGCGCAGCTGCACGGGGTAACGGCGGCGTTGGTCGTCGGCCAGGGGGTTCCAGCGCACCGGCAGACGGCGCTCCACCGGCACCTGGGCGAGGTTGCCGCAATCCTGCCGGTGGATCGTGATGCCGTGGTTGCCGAGGGCCACGCTGCCCACGATCGACTCGCCGGGCAGGGGGGAACAGCAGCCGCCGAGGCGATACTCCAGGCCCTCGAGACCGAGGATCGGACTGGCGCTGCCGGCTTCGGTGCGGTGCACCGGAGGCGCCGGGGCCGCCTGATCGGCCTGGGCCGTCACCGAGCGGGCCAGGTCTTCGTTGCTGAGCACCGGCGTGGCGGCAGCGCTGGCCAACCGCAGCTCCTCCCGCAGGCGATTGAGCACCTGCTGCAGCGTCACGCCGCCAAAGCCGATCGAGGCGAGCAGGTCCTCGCTGCTGATCAGATTGCAGCGCCGGGACACCCGTGCCATGGCTTCACCATGAAGCAGGGCATCGAAGCCTTCACGGCCCAGCTCGCGCTCCAGCATGGCGGTACCCCGGAGGATGTTGTCCTCGCGGTGGCTGCGCTTGTACCACTGGCGAATGCGATTGCGCGCCGTGGGGGTGGCAACAAAGTTGAGCCAATCGAGACTGGGATGGGCTGCCTTCGAGGTGATGATCTGCACGAAGTCGCCGTTCTGGAGCGGCGTGGGCAGGGGGCAGAGGCGGTCGTTGATGCGCACGCCCTGGCAATGATTGCCCACCTCGGAGTGGATGCGATAAGCGAAATCAACCGCCGTTGATCCCTTGCGCAGGCCCACCACATCACCGGAGGGAGTGAACACGAACACCTCCTCGTCGAAGAGATCCTCCTTGATCGAGCGCAGGAAATCGCTGCTGTCCTCGCCGGCGTCCTCCTTCTGCCAGTCCACCAGCTGCCGCAGCCAGTTGAAGCGCTCGGTGTCGGCGGCGGCGGGCGAACCACCCTCCTTGTATTTCCAATGAGCGGCGATGCCGTATTCCGCCACCTGATGCATGTCGGCGGTTCGGATCTGTACCTCGATCGGGCGGTGGCGCCCGATCACCGCCGTGTGCAGCGACTGATATCCATTCGGCTTGGGCAGACCGATGTAGTCCTTGAAGCGCCCCGGGATCGGCCGGAAGGTGTCGTGCACCACCGCCAGGGCTCGGTAGCAGCTCTCCAGGTTGGGGCAGAGGATGCGCAGGGCGGCCACGTCGTAGATCTCGTGAAAGGCCTTCTGCTGGCGTTGCATCTTGCTCCAGATGCCGAACAAGTGCTTGGGCCGACCGCTCACCTCACAGCTGGTCAGCCCCACGGCGGCAAGGCGATCCCGCAGCAACTGCACCGTGACCGCCAGCCGCTCCTCACGTTCACTGCGCTTGGTGGAGACCTGCTGCTGCACCTCCCGAAAGGCCTCGGGCTCCAGGATCTTGAAGGCAAGATCCTCCAGCTCCCACTTGAAGCGGCCGATGCCGAGGCGGTTGGCCAGGGGGGCGTAGATCTCGCGGGTCTCGCGGGCGATGCGCTGCTGCTTCTCGGGCTTCAGGGCGCCGAGCGTGCGCATGTTGTGGAGACGGTCGGCCAGCTTCACCAACACCACGCGGATGTCGCTGGCCATGGCCAGGAACATGCGGCGCAGGTTCTCGGCCTGTGCTTCGGTCTTGTTGGTGAAGTGGATGCCGCCGAGCTTGGTCACCCCCTCCACCAGGGCCCGCACCTCGGTGCCGAAGCGGGCCTCGATGTCCTCCGGGGTGACCTGGGTGTCCTCCACCACGTCGTGCAGGAAGCCGGCGGCGATCACCGCCGCACTGGCGCCGATGTCCCGCAGGAGATCAGCCACCGCAATCGGGTGAATGATGTAGGGCTCGCCGCTGGCTCGGAACTGCCCCGCGTGAAGCTGGAAGGCGAAGTCGAAGGCGGCCGCCAGCAGGGCCTCGGTGTCGGTCGGGCAGGTGTCGCCATCGCCCGGTGGCACGTGCCGCACGCACTGGGCGAGCCATTCAGGCAGAGGGATCCCGTAATCCTCGGGCCCCGTGATCGTGCGGCGCCGGGCGGATGGCTGGGAGAGAGCTTCCGATGCTGCAGCCGATGCTGCAGAAGGAACACGGACCAGCACCTCTCCGGCGGGCGTAGCCTCGGAAACCGATTGGCCAACCTCACCCACTACAACATCGGGAACCAGGCCGGAACCGTTGCGGGTATCGGCCTCAACCGAACGAGGGCCGTGAGATTCGGCCCGGGTCGCGGAAGGGGGATCGGGAACGGCCCTGCGCATTCATCCCCACAGTTGGATCCCATCGTATTCAGATCTGAGCATCCGACCGCGCCTGCGGGCCCGGTTGTGGGCATCTAGCCATCGGGAGGCCGGCATGACCACCGCCGGCCGATCAAGCTGGAGCCAACCAAAACGCGGCGTCCGGCCCATGGCCATGCCTCCATCCGCCCCTGACTCCGGCCTTGCGATCCCGGGCCCGTTTCAGCGGGGCGACGACCCGGTGCTGAAGCTCCGGCAACTCCAGGTGCGGTACCCCGGCGCCGAGCGCCCCACCCTCGATGGCCTCGACCTGACCCTCCACCCCGGCGAGCGGCTGGCCCTGGTGGGTCCATCGGGTTGCGGCAAGAGCACCGTGGCCCGGGCCGTGCTTCAGCTCCTGCCGCGCGGCAGCAGCTGCGAGGGGGAGCTGAAACTCACCGGCCAGGATCCCCGCCGCCTGGGCCGCGCCGATCTGCGCCGTCTCCGCGGTGGGGCTGTGGGCCTGGTGTTCCAGGACCCGATGACGCGCCTGAACCCCTTGCTCACGATCGGCGAGCATCTACGCGACACCCTGGCCGCCCACCACTTCGGAGCAGGGGAGAGGAGCCGCCAGCGACAGCGAGCCCGGGAGCTGCTGGAGCGGGTGGGCATCGATCCCTCCCGCTACGGCAGCTATCCCCACGAATTCAGCGGCGGCATGCGCCAGCGCCTGGCGATCGCCCTGGCCCTGGCCCTCAGCCCCCCCTTGGTGATCGCCGATGAACCCACCACCAGCCTGGATGTGGCGGTGGCGGGCCAGGTGATGGCCGAGCTGGCCAGCCTGTGTGAGGAATCCGGCAGCGCCCTGCTGCTGATCAGCCACGACCTCGCCATGGCCGGCCGCTGGTGCGAGCGAATCGCCGTGCTCGATGGTGGTCGGCTGGTGGAGGAGGCCCCCAGCCACACCCTGCTCACCACTCCCCGCTCGCCCCTGGCCCAGCGGCTGGTGGGGGCGGCCCGTCTGCGGGAGGGGGGCGTGGCCGAAGCGATACCGGAGCGACCACTGCTGCTGGAGATCGAGGAACTGCGCAGCTGGCACCCCCTACCCTCGCCGCCCTGGCAGCCGCGTTGGCTCAAGGCGGTGGATGGGGTGAGCCTGAGCCTCCAGGAGGGCGAAACGGTGGGTCTGGTGGGGGCCTCCGGCTGCGGCAAGAGCAGCCTCTGCCGCGCCCTGATGGGCCTGGCCCCGGTGCGGGGGGGATCCGTGCGGCTGGAGGGCCGCGACCTGCGGAGCCTGAAGGGCGCCGAGCTGCGCCGGGCTCGCCGCCGCATCCAGATGGTGTTCCAGGATCCGCTGGCCTGCCTCAATCCCCAGATGACTGTGGGGGAAGCGGTGGCCGACCCGCTGCTGATCCACGGCCTGGCCAGCCACGCCGAAGCGCGCGAACGGGCCCGGGCCCTGTTGGCGGCGGTGGGCCTGGAGCCCCCGGAGAGCTTCGAGCGGCGCCTGCCCCGCCAGCTTTCGGGCGGCCAGCAGCAGCGGGTGGCCATCGCTCGCGCCTTGATTTTGGAGCCGAAGGTGCTGCTCTGCGATGAGAGCGTGAGCATGCTCGACGCCGAAGTGCAGACCGATGTGCTCAACCTGCTCAAGGAGCTGCAGCAGCGCCTGGGCCTGGGCCTGCTGTTCGTGACCCACGACCTCAACGTGGCCAGCGGCTTCTGCCACAGGGTGATCGTGCTGGAGGGAGGCCGGATCGTGGAGCAGGGCCCCGGAGCGGACCTCCTGGCCCACCCCCACGCCGCCATCACCCGCACCCTGGTGGAGGCCTGCCCGCGGCTGCCGGCGCTGGTGGGAGGCTGAACGAACCGCGCAGCGGAGCGGGTGATGGTTGGGATCGAGTGATGCTGGGGGCCAGTAGATGCTGGAGGCCAGGAGATGCTGGCGCTCGCTGAGCTTCAGGGGGGGGCGGGATCAACCCGCCCCTGGCACCCCAGAGGCAGGGGCATCGGAGCCCCGCAGCACCCGCAGCAAGGTGGCGAACCGCTCCGGCAGCGGCGCCTCCAGCACCAGCCGCTCACCGCTGATCGGGTGGTCCAGTCCGAGCTGCACCGCATGCAGGGCCTGGCCGCTCAGCTCCACCGGCAGGTGGCGGCAGCGGCTGTAGGTGGCATCCCCCACAATCGGGTGGCCGAGGTGGGCGCAGTGCACCCGGATCTGGTGGGTTCGGCCGGTGTCGAGCTTGAAGCGCAGCAAGGAGTAGGCACCCAGCCGCTCGACCAGGCGCCAGTGGGTGCAGGCATGCCGACCCGAGCCGTCTTGCACCACCGCGTATTTTTTGCGATCGACCGGATGGCGGCCGATGGCGCCGATAATCGTGCCGGAATCCCCCGCCGGCGCTCCGTGCACCACCGCCAGGTATTCACGTGAGGCGATCCGCTTCTGGATCTGCACCTGCAGCCGCACCAGGGCCTCCTGGCTCTTGGCGATCACGATGCAGCCGGTGGTGTCCTTGTCGAGCCGGTGCACGATGCCGGGGCGCATCTCGCCGCCGATGCCGGGCAGGTCTGGGCAGTGATGCAACAGGCCATTCACCAGGGTGCCGTCCTTGTTGCCCGGCGCCGGATGCACGGTGAGACCGGCCGGTTTGTTGATCACGATCAGATGCTCGTCCTCAAACAGCACATCGAGGGGTATGGCCTGGGCCACCAGGTAGGGCAGGGGCTCGGGCGGCGGCATCCACAGCTGCACTGCATCCCCCTGGCGCAGGGGGGTCTTGGCGCGGCCGGTGATCCCGTTCACCCGCACATATCCGGCCTCGATGAACTTCTGGATCCGGGCGCGGCTCTGCTCCGGCCGCTGGGCCACCAGCCAGCGATCCAGCCGCATCGGCAGGGGCTTGGGGTACTGGAGCGTGAGCAGTTCGCCTTCGCCTTCGCCGAAGCTGGACATGGCGCGGCGGAACGGCAGCGGAGCAGGCTCCACCCTAAAGATCGATGTACCAGCGGGTTCGCCCGGCCCTTCGCGCAGGAGCCCTGCACTGCGTCGTAATGCACGTGCCGGATGCAAAGAGCATGCGCGACTTCCTGATTGCAGCGACAGCCCTGCATCACGGCCTAGCCCTTGTGACCCGCAATGTGTCGGACTGCGCTGGAATCCATGTCAAGCTGATCAATGCCTGGAAGGTTGAGTCTTAACTCATCCATGTCTAAGCCACTGTGCATTATATTCACCCGACAACGTCTAACAAGTGACCTCCCGAGGCGACAGGCATATGTAAATTCTTTAGATGGTGGCGTGAACCCTTGTTGCGGAACTGCACCATCGCCCGCTTCATCCCCCCAACGCATACCTCAGAACGGGCAGCAGAGATATGTCAGCCCCTTCATAGCCTCGGCGAGGAGAAAGCAGGATTACTTGCTGCGGATGTGCAGCCAGGACTGAATGAGCAATGACGCCCTACACAACCCTGAGCCATGCGAAGATTGGTTGCAGACATCATTCCGCTCTCAGCCTGTAACAACGTACGTGGCCGCCACTTTTGACGCTCAACTCCCATTCGACACTTTGTCGTGGAAGAACTTTGAGAATTTCTGCCACGATTTGTTGTCATGCCTGTTTCCAGATACAGCAATCCACCAGTACGGCGGTGAAGGGCAAGATCAAAAAGGCATCGACCTTGAGATGCGATGGGCAGATGGCAACATATGGACTTTTCAAGTCAAGAGAGAGAGTCAGTTTGGTCCAGCCAAGATTAGAAAAGTCATTGAAGAACATGAGATAATTTCGCAGAAGAAGATTCTTCTTCTCACCAGGATTGCTACTGCGAAGGCGAGAGATGCACTTCGCAATCATGCGGACTGGGAGCTCTGGGACAGGCAGGGTCTCTCCGTGAAATTCCGATCCCTCGACCCATGGGATCAACATCGCCTGATTGACATTTATTTCCCAGGTCAACATTTTGCCCTGACAGGCAAGCTGCGTTCTACAACCTGGCTGAGCAAAGATGACTTCTTCTCCCATTTTCTGTCGGATCAAGCGCTCTTCCACCACTGCTGGGAGGTTGTAGGTCGCAACAACGAAAGGCAACGCCTTCACGAGGCCTTGGCAGATCAGTCCGTAAGGGTGATTGGCCTGATTGGCGGGCCTGGTGAAGGCAAGACCCGCTTGTTGCTCGATGGACTCAATCACATCACAAGCAGCAAGCCCGAGACCCGGATTGTGATCGCCACTGGCCAGAGAATTGACCCCGCAGATCTGGCACCCCTGGGGGGAAGAGAAACGCTAATGGTTGTGGATGATGCCCAGGATCTTGAGAAACTGGAGCCCCTCTGCCACCACCTTTTTCATCAGAAAGCAAATAGGCGGTTGCTGTTCGCTTGCCACCCAGCTAAGGCTGCTGCGATTGAAACCAGCTTGGCCCAGTTCGGTCTGAATGGGGCCGCCTACCAAGCGATCACCCTGGAGCGGCCCAGCCAGGACGATGCCGTAGCGTTGGCTCGCCAGGTGCTGGCTCGTCACGGTGGTGATCAGCGCCTTGCGCCACTCATTGCCGCCCGCTGCCAAGACAGCCCTCTGGCCTTGGTGATCGGGGCCCAGCTGGTGGCCCGGGAGGGGCTGGATCCCCGCAAGTTCGCCTCCTCCCAGGCGTTTCAAGCCACCGTCTGGTCTCGCTATATCCGGATGATCAGCACCAGCGTTGGTGATGGTGCCGGTGGCGGGCCCGATGCGGATCGGGTGCGGCGGATGCTGTTGCTGTTTGCCTTGCTCCAACCCCTCGATCCCGATTCCGCTGGCGTGTTGGATCTCCTGGAGAGCCTGCACCAGATTCAGACCCCTGAGGCCACTCGGTTGACCAAATCCCTATTGCTATCGGGTGTGCTGGTACAACGAGGCCCCCGTTGCCGCCTTTCGCCCGACCTGTTGGCCGATGCCCTGATCGTTGAATCTTGCATCACCGCCCAGGGCGCCTTCAACACCTACCCCGAGCAGCTCTTTCATCGCGCCGATCACCGCTACAAAGGCCAGCTGCTGTTCAATCTTTCCCGGCTGGATTGGCGGCTGCAGGTGCAAACCGTGGTTCGCCAGCCGCGGCTGCAATACCTCTGGAGCCTGATCGATAGGACAATCTGGCCTCAACCAAGCCTGCTGAAGGCCGCTATCGCCGCGGCGTTCTATCAGCCCCAATGCGCCATCTCCCTCGCCCGGCGTTGGATCGCAGCCGGCCGCGGTTCCCATCTCGAAGTCTGCCGCTTGATCAAAGGGGCTGTCTCCTCAGGAGAAGAGCTGCAGAGCGCTTGTGAGCTGCTCTGGGGGCTGGCCCGATCGGATAGCCGCGACACCCAGCATCACCCCAACCACCCACTGCGCGTGCTGCAGGAGTTGGCCCGGCCCGTGGTTCTCCACTCCCAGCATGACGTGAAGGCGGTGGTGGCCTTCGCGCTGCAGCTGCTCCCCGCAGCGGAAAGCTGGACCGGCATCTCCACGCCCTTCGACATCCTCAAAGGGGCGTTGATCACCACAGCGGACCACCTCCAAAGCAAACCTGGGCGGCCCATGGAGATCGTGACGCAGGTCTATCGCGTCAACCCTGCGGCGGTCCGCCCCTTGAGGAGGCAGGTGATCGACGCAATTCTGAATAGCCTCAGCAGTGCCAACCGGCGCCAGGCCTTCGCCGCCGCAGACCTGCTCGAACACGCCGTGCGGTATCCAGATGGATGGCCAGAGCTACCACTTTCTGATCCCGAAAATGCGTCCTGGACGGAGGAATTCCAGGACACCCTGCAGCGCCTAAACGCGATGCTTGATCTGCATAATCTGCCGGCGCCGGTTCTGGTTCGCGTCGCCCAGTCCGTGGCTCGTTATTCCTTCCACACCAACGGGCATCTGCCAAACCCTGTTTTGGCCCCAGCGGCCGCCGCCGTGCTGGTTCGATTGGATCGGGATCTGCCCACTCGGCTCTGCCGCCATCTGATGGATGGCTGGTGCTATCTCACCTGGAATCGCAAAGAACGGGTTCACCACCGCCTGCACGGAAGCTTGGCGGCTGATCTCGAACGGCAGCAGCCGGATTCCAAAGCGCTGATGCAGGAGATCAACGCCGCCTAGCAGAGATCGCTGCCTATACCCCTCAAGGCTGGAAAAAAAGGGCCAAACCTTTCCTCGAAATTCTGCTCTCTCGCCACCAGGGGCATGCCTGGGCCCTCCTCGCCCTGCAACGATCCGATCCCTCCGCCCCCCTGGCCGCCTTTGCCCCGCACGCCTTGGCGATAGTGCTCAGCACGGTGCCCTTGCAGGCCCATGCCTGGATCGAGAACTCCCCGACCCAAGACGACAACCACAGACGGCTGATCGCCGCCGCCTATGCCCAGGTTGGCTTCGAGGGCCGTGCACTCCTGCCCCAGGATCGGGCACGGCTGGTACCCATCTTTTGCAGCGATGATCCCGAAACCCTCAGCCAACTGCCACGCATCGTGATGCGGCTGGTACGGCCAAAGCCCCAGCTGGCGATCGACCTGATCACCTCCGCGCACCCCGATCTGCTGTCGTCCAACAACCAACGTTCCCACGCAACCGCCGAGATCCTGCCTTGGCTGGGGGATGAGGAGCTTGGCATCCCGCTGGAGCAGATCAGCCAGGCCGATGCCGAACAGCTCCTGCGGCTGTTGCAGGCGCCAGACAGCCTGGATGATTACCACTTCCGTGACTTCCTCAAGCGTTTCGCCCCGCGCTGGCCCGAGCTGGTGGTGAACCTTGCCAAGACACGGCTGGAGCGTTGCCTGGAAGAGCCGGCACACTTTTCCCTTCCGCTTTGGCATCAGCACCACCCCAGCGTCTCCCTTGATCTTCTGGAGCTGCCGCAAGGCCCGGCACTGCTCAGCGCCTGCCTGGATTGGGGCTTGCCCCGCGCGGATCAGGCTGCCTTCGGCGCCGCCTGGGGGAACCTCGTCGCCTGCCTGTTCGGCTGGCGCGAACCGCAGCTCACCACCATCCTTTGGAGCTGGTGGCAAAACGCCCCTCAGCCCCGCTTGAAGCACCTGCAACTCTTGGCCGCCCTGTTGGCCGAGGCACCGGAGCGCTTTCCCCTGGAGCAGCACACCTTCGTGAGCGAGCTGCTGCTCGCCGCCGCCGCCGTGGACCGCACGAGCAGCGACTGGCTCGTGGCAGGCCTGGCGGCGGTGGTGCGCCGGCCCCTCCGCTCTCGCTGCTTCGGTGAGCCCAGCCCCGAAGATGTGGCTCTTGCTGCGGAGGCCCAGCAGTTGCACGATCGCCTCTCTCCCGGCCATCCCGCCAGGCGGCTCTACACCACCCTGCGCGATCAGGCGCACGCGGCCATCGCCAGCGACGAGGAAGCCGACAGAGCGCTGCTGGAGGAATAGGGGGTGCCAGCGCCTTCCCGCCTGGCGGCGGCCAGACGTGGCAATCCGCTTGTCCGACGCCTCGATCTTCCCAACCCTCGAGACAGGCAGTAGCCGCAGTGACAGGTGGTGGCATTGATTTCCTGGGCCCTGTCGTAGGGCCCCAGCTGCCAACTCCACACCCCCGGATGCCTTGTCGCGATCCCCAACTGCAGCCCAGCCGCCGGACAGCGACCAGGAGCAACCAGATCCGCCAAAATCAACATCACAACCCCGGCGCTGGCTGGGCCTCGATCGCCTCGGCGTGCTCCAGGTGCTCGGCGGTATCGCCCTCAGCCTGATTGCCCTCTTTTCCTCCTATGACCACATCACCGCATTCGGCCGCACCATCGAACTCCAGCAACAATGGGGAATTCTTTGCATCGTTGCCTCGCTGGCGACAGTTTTTGTCGATGCTCAACTGGCGTCGGGATCCCGACTACGAGTGGCGCAAGATGCAGCACGAATGGCGGATGAAGCAGCTCGAGAACGAAACAAATCAGATCGAGAAGGATATTTTGCGAGTGAGGAACGATTCAGAGCTGATCAGGAAAGACAGCGAGCGGATCGAGAAAGAAACCGAGCAGCTGAGGGAAGTGAACGCCAGAGGCAGGCAACTGCTCGACTCGATCGATGCTCTCTGCTTTCCGCCAGAGTCCAGCTCGATCCCAGCGCCAGCAACCGAGCCCGACTCCAGGCCTACCTCACCCTGATGGAGGAGCGGCCGTTGGGAAGAGAGGAGGGCGCTTGAAGGCTTGCTTGATCATCCAACATTGCTATTTGGCAGGACTGCCGTTCACCTCGCTTGTGGTTTCAAGACCTCACCAAGATCGGCCCCGCCGATGTCGCGCGCCTCAACAATGTGGGCGATGAATCGATCTGCCCCCTCGATGCCATCCCCGAGTTGAGGCGAAAGCTAGAACGGCTCTACGGCTCACCTGACGCTTCACCCGTCGCCAGTGCTTGATCGCCGGAGTTAGCGAGGTTGTGGTGAGTGGGGTTGTCATCAGGGCCTGGGGGCCGACAAGGCTCCCGCCAGGTTCAGAACCGGTTCACGCACAGCGCCGCCGCCCAGTTGGCGCCGCAGGTCGAGCTTATCGGCGGTACTCAGCTAGGCGAGCAGGGCCCGGGCCTCCCGCTCCGCCGGTGGCTTTTGGCTGGGGTAGGGCACGGAGCCTCCGCGGCCGCCCAGGCGATCTGGGCAGCCGGGTCTGCTGCCTGGGGATCGCGATCCTCGGGCAGCTCGATGGGGCCATGCTGATGGCCTGATGCTGGGACGCTTCCACCAGACCATGCGGCGCTGAACACAGTGCCTCCTCACCTGCCACTGATGCCGACCATCCCTGAACCCAGCTCCCCGGATGCCGCCGCCGAGCTCAACCCCGCAGCAGCCCTGCGGCAGCGCCTCACCCACGGCCGAGGCCGGCTGCTGGTGATCATCGCCACCACCCTGGTGTGGGTCATGGATGCCCTGCTGGTGCACCGGATCGAGGCCCACCACAAGGTGGCCTACAGCTTCAATCCCCTGCTCAGCACCCTGGAACGAATCAGCACGCTGGCCTTCATCATCGTGACCGTGGGTCTGACGATCGCGCTCTACCGCTCGCGGCACCAGCACCTGTTCGTCTGGTCGCTCACCTATCTGGTGATCTCAATGGTGCAGGTGGTGGCCAATGTGATGGCGATGGTGATGACATCCAGCGCCGTGCAAGGAGGCGGACTGGCCAATCTGTGGGACGTGGCAGCGGTGTACATGGAAAGCGTGATTGTGTTCATGTTCATCTATATCTTCCTCGATGTCGTCACACCCGGGGGAGCCTTCGTGTGGCCCAGCCGTGATGGCCAAGCCCCGCCGGTGCCCCACCTGATCGATTACCTATTCATCTCGCTCAACGTGAACTCCACCTACGGACCCACCAGCGAGGTGCCGATCTCAAGACCCGCCAAGTTATTCATGGCCCTCCAGGTGCTCCTGGCGATCCTGATGCTCACGGTGCTGATCGCCCGAGCGGTGAGCGCCTGAAGCGGGGGCGGCGGGCAGCTCCAGGGCGATCGGTCCCAGCAGGGAACGCCGGAAATCATCGAGCACTCTCTGGGCCATCCGCAGCGTGTCGCCGCTGGTGTGCCGAGCTGCCGCGGCCGCCAACCAGGCATGGGCATCGGGTGAGACTGGCATCGCCGGAGCCTGAGACGGCATCAACAGCGAAGACTCCGGGTAGCGCCGGCCACCCTCTGCTGCAACGGCGGCGGCCCCGATCGCATTCGGCAACGGGGTGAGGGCCATGCCGTAGCGCCGCTCCAGCAGCAGGGGCTCGACCCCGGCGGCATCCAGAGGCTCCAGGGCCGCCAGCAAGCGCACAAAGGCCAGGGCCACCGCCTCGGTGTCATAGGCGGCCTGGCCGATGTCGTCGCAGAGGGCCAGGCGCAGGGCTGCCTGCTGGTTGTCGAGCCGGGGGGGGAGCACGCCGGGAGCATCGAGCAGGTCGAGGTCCTGCCCCAGCCGCACCCAGCGCAGGCTGCGGGTCACGCCGGCCTTGCGGGCGCTCTCCACCACCTTCTGGCGCACCAGCCGATTGATCAGCGCCGACTTGCCCACATTCGGGAAGCCGAGCATCAGGGCCCGCACCGGCCTGGGTTTCATGCCCCGGCCCCGGCGGCGGGCATTGAGGGCCTCACCGGCCCGGATCGCCGCCTGCTGCAGCTGCTTCACCCCCGTGCCGGCCTTGGCATCGCACCACCAGGGGGTCTGCCCCTGGCTGCGGAACCAGGCGTCCCAGGCCTGGCGGGCGGCGGGCGTCACCATGTCGCGCCGGTTGAGCACCAGCAGGTGGGGCTTGGTGCCGATCCAACGGCGCAGGCGGGGGTGGCCGGTGGCCAGGGGAATGCGGGCATCCCGCACCTCGATCACCAGATCCACCTTGGCGAGGTTCTCAGCGAGGGCCTTCTCGGCCTTGGCGATATGACCCGGATACCACTGAATCGCCGGAGCGGCGCTGCTCAGGGCCCCAGCCATCTGCACCCGGGCCAGGCCCTCCTGCCGGGCCACCAACGCCGCAGCAAGTTCAGCTTCCTCGTCGGGCGAGGGGAGCGGCAGATCCTCCGGGGCGGGCCGAGGCGGCGTGCCCTCCGGATGCCCCACCTGCGGGTCCACCATCAGGGCACCACCAGCACCGGGCAGGGAGCCAGCTGGATCACCCGGGCGGCGGTGCTGGGCTCGCTGCTCTCGAGGCTGATGCCCCGGGTGCCCATCACGATCACATCGGCATTGATCTCATCGGCCACATCGCCGATCACGAAGGCGGGCTTGCCCTCTCTTTCAAGCATCTCGCAGGGAACGCCCGCCTGCTCGAAGCTGGCCCGCGCCTGCTCCAGCAGCTTGGCCACGGCCGCAGCGTTGTGCATGGCGCCCTCCTCGGCCTCCACCACCGACAGCACCACCAAGCGGCTGCCGTGGGTCTTGGCCAGCTCCAGGGCCACCGCGGCCGTTTCCATCGTCTGGCGGCTCTGGTCGATGGGAAAGAGAACGGTCTCGAACATGGCGGGCACGGCGGCCCCCACGTCCTAGCAACGGCCCGGTCGGCGGGCGCGAGCTCCGACAAGGGGGAACGGACCCTCTGGGGGCTATTCTCGCCGCGCCTTTCCCTACCCGTACCCATGGCGAAGCGTTCCCTGGCCAGCCTCAGCGCCGATGAACTCCGCGGCAAGCGCGTTCTGGTGCGGGTCGACTTCAACGTGCCCCTCGATGACGCCGGCGCCATCACCGACGACACCCGCATCCGCGCCGCCCTGCCCACCATCAACGACCTCACGGGCAAAGGGGCCCGCGTGCTGCTGGCGGCACACTTCGGCCGCCCCAAGGGCCAGGTGAACGAAGCGATGCGCCTCACCGCCGTGGCGGCCCGCCTCAGCGACCTGCTGGGCGCCCCCGTGGTCAAGACCGACAGCTGCATCGGCCCCGACGCCGAGGCCAAGGTGGCGGCCCTGGCCGATGGCGGCGTGGTGCTGCTGGAGAACGTGCGCTTCTTCGCCGAGGAGGAAAAGAACGATCCGGCTTTTGCCGAGAAGCTGGCGGCCCTGGCCGACGTTTATGTCAACGACGCCTTCGGCGCCGCCCACCGGGCCCACGCCTCCACCGAGGGGGTGACCAAATTCCTGCGGCCCAGCGTGGCGGGCTACCTGATGGAGAAGGAACTCCAGTACCTGCAGGGCGCGATCGATGAACCCAAGCGCCCCCTGGCGGCGATCGTGGGCGGCTCCAAGGTGAGCAGCAAGATCGGCGTGCTTGAGGCCCTGATCGACAAGTGCGACAAGATCCTTGTGGGCGGCGGCATGATCTTCACCTTCTACAAGGCCCGTGGCCTGGCGGTGGGCAAGAGCCTGGTGGAGGAAGACAAGCTCGATCTGGCCCGTGAACTCGAAGCCAAGGCGGCCGCCAAAGGGGTGCAATTCCTGCTGCCCACCGACGTGGTGCTGGCCGATAACTTCGCCCCTGATGCCAACAGCCAGATCGCCAAGGTGGAAAACATCCCCGATGGCTGGATGGGGCTCGACATCGGCCCCGATTCAGTGAAGCTGTTCCAGGACGCCCTGGCCGACTGCAAGACCGTGATCTGGAACGGCCCGATGGGGGTGTTCGAGTTCGACAAATTCGCCGCCGGCACCAACGCCATCGCCCACACCCTCGCCCAGCTCAGCGCCACGGGCACGACCACGATCATCGGCGGCGGTGATTCCGTGGCCGCCGTGGAGAAGGTGGGCGTGGCCGAGCAAATGAGCCACATCTCCACCGGCGGCGGCGCCAGCCTGGAGCTGCTTGAAGGCAAGGTGTTGCCCGGCGTGGCGGCGCTGGATGAGGCCTGATCGGGCCCCGGGCCTCACCGGACTAAGCCGCGGTGCCGTGGGAGGACTCAGGCGCCGCGGCCATAGGCCACCACGCAGGCGGCATTGAGCATGTGCGCCCCAAAACCACTCGCCCGGCGCCCGTTGAGCAGGCCCAGCTGGCATTCACCCACCCCCCGCTGCACCACTCCTGCTTTGCGGAAATAGAAGCTGATGCGGCCATTGGGCAGGGCCTCCACGGAGGCGAAGTTGAGCCAGCTGCTGGTGCCTGGTACCTCAATCGCAGGCTGCCGCTGGGCCAGGGCACCATTCACGGCCTCGGTGATGGCCGCCCCCGAAGCGAGCCCTTCCACCGACCAAGAGGCTGGCGTGGCCCGATACCAGCCCCAAGGCCAGGGCCGTCCGACCCAGTAACTGCCGAGCAACCAGGCGGGATGCAGCTCCGCAAAGCCATAGGCCGCAGCCGGAGCGCGGGGAATGCCGGGCGCAACCCGGGAGCGGGCCTGGCCCGGCAGGGCGACAAGGAAGGCGAGCAACGCCACGGCTGGCCAACGGGTTTTCCACGCCCTGAGGGCCCTGGGATTGGCCGAACTCAGCATCGCAAAGGGGTCGGGAGAGTGGTCGGAGACGAGGCGCCGATTTTGCCAGACGAGCGCTTCCTGCGCTCCGGCGGCCCTCCGATCCAGCTCCCGTGATCAGGGCTGGCTCGAAGGGCAGACTCGAAGGGCAGATCTGTTCAGCCACTGCTGATAAACTTCCTGAGCTGAAATGCTGCACGGGGCGTCCACAAAACTCCGGCCAACGTCCCCAAGTCGCATCAAGCGCAGATCATCAGGCGCCGATGCCGATACGACCGTTACCCCCCAGCAAGGCCCCTCTCCCCCTTCGCTCTGCGGCCTTGCACCTGCGATCGCTGCTTCCCCGGTCCCTGGCCGCCCGGCTCCAGGCCTTTAGCTTCCGACTTGGTGCGAGCACACTCGGACTGGCCCTTCTAGCCGGCTGCAGCATCGGCATGAATCTTCAGCCGGTCCGGGCGATCGAGGTGCTGAAGCTGCGGCTCCCCCTCCTGGATGACACCCTCTCGGCCCGGGTTTCGGAACTGACTAGCCCCGATGCTCTCTGGGCCGGCAACAGCGACCTCGCCGAACTGAACAGGGCCACGGATGGCAACTTCGCCGCTTCCATCAATGATCTCGTCAACTACCCCCTGCCCCAGCAGGACTACCAGAGCAGTCCGATGGTGCAGCAGGTGGAGGTGCTGCTCAAGCAACTGATCGAGGTGGATCCCGGCCAGCGGGGCCTCGTGGACCCCGAACCGGTCCGTTCGGCCCTGATCCGGCTGAAGGCCTCAGGCCAGAAGCCCACCCTGCTGAACCTGCTGCGGGAGATTCCCGGCCGCCAGGTCACGATCCGGCTGGATCGGGCCGTGCCCCTGCTGCGGCGGATCGAACGACAACATCGAGAGCTGGACCGGTTGGCGCTCACCTATCCGAAGCTGCCACCCGCGAGCCCGGCCGCTCTGGGACGGGGTCCATTCCCGATCCAGACCCGGATCAGCACGATCCCGGAGCCCTACAGCGGGGAACCGCTTGAGGTCACCGTGGTGCGGCCCACCGGGACCCCCACCCTGCCGCCAGTGGTGATCTCCCACGGACTCTGGGATGCGCCCGCCAGTTTCCTCGGCTGGGCCCAGCACCTGGCCAGCCATGGGGCACCGGTGTTCCTGCCCAGGCACCCCGGCAGCGACATCAGCCAACAGGCCGACATGCTGGCGGGCAAGGCTGCGCCACCGGATCCGAAGGAATTCCTGCGGCGTCCCCGCGACGTGCGGGCCCTGCTCGATGCCCTTGATGCCGGCAGCCTCCCGGGAGGTGAAGGGGTGCGAGCCCGCGACGTGACCTTCATCGGCCATTCCTGGGGCGGCACCACCGCCCTGCAGCTGGCCGGGGCCCGCAGCCTGCCCACTGCCCTATGGAAAGACTGCGCCAGCGCCAGCAGCCCCCTCCGCAACATCAGCTGGGTGCTGCAGTGCAGTTTCTTGCCTGCCGCCACCGAGTCCTCCCTGGCCGATCCCCGCATCGTGCGGGTGGCGGCGGTGAGTCCACCCCAGGGTCTGGTGTTCGCCGCCGGATTGGTGGATTTGAGGGTGCCGGTGCTGCTGGTGAGTGGCAGCCGCGACTTCGTGGTGCCCACCCGGCCCGAGGCCCTGCACCCTTTCGGCGCTTACCCGCGAGACCGTCATGAACTGGTGCTGGTGGAAGGGGGCAGCCACTTCAACCTGCCCGCCGACGCCAGCAGCAACGGCGGCCCCCTAAGGGCCCTCCTGCTGCGCTGGGCCCGGGGTCAGGAGATCACCCCCACCAGCGGACTGAGCGATCCGCAGAGCCTGCCGATGCGGCTGATCCCGCTGGCGGCGTCCCAGCCGTAGTGATCTGGAGGGCTGGATCGTCGACCACGACGAATTGGATAGAAAGGCGGATCGGCTGAACCAGCCCCGATGATCTGAACCTGGTGAGCTGCACAGGGTGAAGCGTGAGCCCCTGGACCGATGGAACCGGTGGGCTCAAAACGGAAGGTGACTCAACGCAGCGGCAGAGGCTCCGTGGGCTGACCGGGATCATTCCAGCCGTAGCCGCCCCCAGCTGGCCGGGAGGAGGGGCCGCGCTTGCGCTGGCTCCAATCCGGAACCGGAATGCCGTTGCGCACGAACATCTGGCGCAGGGCATTGCGATGCTGCTGGCGCTGGTTCTGGAGCGCATCACGCTCCTGGCGCATGCAGTTGCGCAGGCCATCGCCATTGGTAGCGGCGCTGATGCAGCGCTCCCCCTGCTGGAGGATGGCGATGCGGGCTCGGTGATCCTGGGCAGCAAGAGTGCGGGTTTCGGGGAACACCTTCAGTCGCTGGGCCTCGGTGAGCCGGGGGCCCTCGCCCCTGGGCTTCGAGGGAACGGTGGACTGGGCCTGAACGGCGGTTCCCAGCCCCAGCAGCAGGGCTGCGGCGATCAGGGGGCGTTGCCAGGGAGTGATGGGTGCCATGAAGGGGAGACTTGAGGGCCTGGGGTCCTCGTCATGGTGGGCAACGGATGCCCCCGTTCTGTGACCGGAGCCGGAGCCATCTGTGACTGGATGTGACCGGCAGCCGTGGCGGCTTCAATCGGCGAGGGCCTGGGCTGGCTGGGTCGGATCCGGGGAGGGCAGGGAGCGGCCCGTGAGCGCCACCCCGAATCCCCCCCCTCCCTCCAGCCGGCGCAGAGCACCGCCGTGCAGGCGGGCGATGCGGTCGGCGATGGCCAGGCCCAGGCCGCAATGGCCCTGACCACCCCGGGCGACATCCAGCCGCTGAAAGGGCTCCAAGGCGATCGGCCAGGCCACCGCGGCGATACCGGCCCCCCGATCCCACACCTCGATCACAAAACCGTGCGGATCGGGCTCGGCGGCGCGCAGCACCAGCCGCAGGGGTGGCGTCCCGTACTGGACGGCATTCTCCAGCAGGTTGCCCACCGCCCGGGCCAGGGCCGTGGGCCGCACCCGCCTCTCCAGGGGCTGAAGATCCAGCTCCAGCGGCACCTCTGCCACCAGGGCTGCGACCTCAGCCAACAGGTCGTGGAGGGGCACGACAACCGCCGGCTCGGACTGCTCCGCACCGGCAAACAACAGGAACTGATCGGTGATCCGCTCCAGAGCGTTCAGGTCGGAGGTGCTGCGGTGGTGATCCGCCTCCGTCAGAACTTGGGCGGAGGCAGCCAGATCGAGGCGCAGGCGCAGGCGGGTGAGGGGGGAGCGCAGGTCGTGGGCCATGCCGGCGAGCATGGTGGAGCGTTCACGCCCGCTCCGCTCCAGCCGCTGCACCATCGCGTTGAAGCGGGCGGTGAGGCTGCGCACGGCCGCGCTGCCCCCGGCCGGCAGGAGAAGGGTGCCGGGCTGGTCGAAACGCACCTCAGCCAGGGCCAGCTCCAGCCGACTCAGGGGGCGTTGTACCTCCAGGGCGAGATAAAGCAGACCGGCACCCAGGCCACCGCTCCCTAGGGCCAGCCCCAGCAGCAGCGGATCGGGTGGCCAGCCCGGCAGCAGCGGCAGGGGGGCGAACAGCCACACGGTCTCGAGGGGAGCGGCATCCGGTGGGGCGCCTTCGCTTGGGGAAGCCATCCGCACCCACACACCGCGAGGGGCCTGGACTGACGGCCGCACCAGCGGGCATGGGCTGAGGCGGAGGCAGAGCAAACGCTGCAGATCGAACCCCTGGCGGCGCAGCAGGAGATCCGGCGCACGGGGGGGGAACGGCGTCCCCTCCGGGGCTGTCGCGGAGGCCACCGGCTCGGGCACGGAGCCCACCGCCAGCCGCAGGCCGCCGATCTCTGCCAAGGCGGCGGGGGTAAACCGCTCCAGGGCCACCTCCGCCAGCAACACCTTGGACGCCACATCAGCCGCCAGCTGCTGCTGACGCTGCTCCACCAGGCGCCGGCCCACCAGCAGCTGGAGCAGCGCCAGCACCAGGGCGCCCAGTCCGAGCGCGATCAGCCCATAGGCCAGGGCCCGGGCGGCCGCCTGAACGTCTGGTCGAACGGAGCCCGCTGACTCAGCCACGGCGGGGTTGACCATCGGGAACGAAGACGTAGCCGTAACCCCACACGGTCTGCACATAGCGGGGGCGGCCGGGATCGGGTTCGATCAACCGCCGCAGCCGCGACACCTGCACATCCATGCTGCGGCAATCGGTCTCGCTGTCGGGTCCGCGGGCCAGCTCGATCAGCCGCTCCCGCGACAGGGGCCGGTGCGGATGGGCCGCAAAGGCCTCCAGCAGGGCATATTCACCGCCGGTGATGACCACCGGCACCCCGGCCCGCTCAAGGCGGCGACCCACCGGATCGAGCCTGCAGTCGCCGAAGAGAATCGGCTCGGCGCCGGGGCGGGGCGATCCGGGCGGCGTGGGCTGGCGGCGGCGCAGCACCGCCTCGATCCGGGCGGTGAGCTCGCGGGGCAGAAACGGCTTGGCCAGGTAGTCATCGGCGCCCTGCTCCAGCCCGATGATGCGATCCACACCATCGGCGCGGGCCGAGAGCAACAGCACCGGCAGGTCGTCGCCGTCGTCGCGCAAGCGCCGCAGCAGGCTGAGGCCGTCGCGGCCCGGCAGCATCAGGTCGAGCACCAGCAGGTCGGGGCGCTCTCCGCCCAAGTGCCCCTCAAGGCGAGCCCTCAGATGCTCGCCATCGGCGAGGGCGCGCACGGCGTAGCCCTGTTCCGTGAGATAGCCCTCAAGCATGCTGCGCAGCTCGGGATCATCATCGAGAACCCAGATGCGTCGGGGGCGGGCCATGGGGGCCTGGGGGGTGATCAGGGATCGAGGGCCCGACGATCCGTCACCACCCGCACCCGCTTGGTGGCGCTCACCACCCCCTGGGGATGCACCAGCAGCATCGCCCAGGTCTGGGATCCGGGGGTCTGGGGAGCCCGCACGGTCTTGAACAGCCCGCCGCCGCCGAGGGCACCGAGCTCGAGCGGGGGGCTTTGCATGGCGGCCACCTGCTGGGGCGAAACGGCGGCGATCCCGCCCGCCACCAAGGCGCCATTGAGGGGCTCGTCGACGATCAGATCCACGTCGTAGCGCTGGCCGGTGAGCACCGCGTCGGGAATCTGCAGCAGCACCGGCAGAGCCTTTTCACCACTGCGCAACAAAGACGACTCACTCAGCAGGGTCTGGCCGGCGAGATGGCTGCCGTCGCTCAGGAGCACCATGGTCTGCTGGGCATCGAGGCGATAGGTGCTGCCCGCCAGCACGCGGCTGCCGCTCACCTGCAGATTCACGGTGCCCCGGCCGTCTTGGAGGGGTGTGCCGGCCCGCACCCGCCAGGTGGCATCCGGGAACTGCTGCCGCAACAGCTGGCGGCGCTGACGCAGCTCCGCGGGATCGAGGCCCGGGCCGGACCTGAGCAGGGCGACGAGGGCAGCGTCATCCCGGGCATTGAGGGCGCTCTCCAGGGCCTGGAGCAACACCGGTGAAGGGGGCGGAGTCCCCTGGGGCACCGCTGCCCCCGCGGGGGCGGCGAGGGCCAGAACCGGAGCCCCGAGACCGGCCATCAGTCCGGCCAGCAGCAGGGCGGAATGGGAGCGGGACAGCGGGCGACAGGGCATCGGAACGGGAGGCGGAAGGGTATGGAACCGGGGCGGAGCCGCAGGGCGGCCCGGGGGTGGCCGGATCGGGCCTGATGCTGCCTTTTAAGTTAGGCGCGCCTGGCGCCGCCACCATGCCCACGCTCCTGATCGCCGCCAGCGGCACGGGTGGCCACCTCTTCCCCGCCCTGGCCGTGGCCGATGCCCTGCCCCCGGACTGGCGGGTGCTGTGGGTGGGGGTGCCGGACCGGCTCGAAACCCAGCTGGTGCCGAGCCGCTATCCGCTCCACACGGTGCGGGCCGGGGGGCTGCAGGGGAAGGGGCTGCGCAAGCTCATCAACCTGAGCCAGCTGGTGCTCGCCGCTCGGCCGATCCGCCGGCTGATCCGGCGCGAGAGGGTGAACGCGGTGTTCAGCAGCGGCGGCTACATCGCGGCTCCGGCCATCCTGGCGGCCCGCTGGTGCGGCGTTCCCGTGGTGCTGCACGAAAGCAACGCGGTGCCGGGCAAGGTGACCCGGCTGCTGGGGCGCCGCTGCAGCCACGTGGCCGTCGGGCTGCCGGAGGCCGCTGAGCGATTGCCCCAGTGCCACCCGATGGTGACCGGCACCCCCGTGCGCCAGGCCTTCCTGGAGCCCGCGCCCCTGCCGGCCTGGGTGCCGGCGGGCGATGGGCCCCTAGTGCTGGTGATGGGGGGCAGCCAGGGGGCCGTGGGCCTCAACCGGATGGTGCGGGCCCTGATCCCGGAGCTGGCCGCCGCCGGCTGCCGGGTGGTGCATCTCACCGGCAGCAACGACCCCGAGGCCGGCCGCTTGAACCTCGCCGGTGTGGTGGAACGACCGTTCAGCGATGAGCTGCCAGGCCTGCTGCAGCACGCCGACCTGGCGATCAGCCGCGCCGGCGCCGGCAGCCTCAGCGAACTGGCGGTAGCCGGCACCCCCACGATCCTGGTGCCCTACCCAGCCGCCGCCGACCGCCACCAGGACGCCAACGCCGCCGCCGCCGCCGCCCAGGGGGCCGCTGTGATCGTGTGGCAGCACGCTCCGCAGGAGCCGGCCCTGGCCCAGGCGGTCTGGCGGCTGCTAGGACCTCGGCTGCGCCATGCCGATCAGACCGCCGATCCGCTGGTGGAGCTGCGCCAGGGAATGGCCCGGCTAGCGGTGCGGGACGCCGACCGCCGCCTCGCCGACCTGATCACGACCCTGGTGGGCAAGCCCCGGGCCCTTCCCGCCGGATCGCCCTGAGTAGCCGCCGGTTGCCCGCGCCATCCAGCAGGGCGATCCGCAGCCAGTCCTCCCCCAGTCCCTCAAACGAGCGGCAATCCCGCACCAGGATCCGGTGGCGCTCCTGCAGGGCCAACCGCAGCGGCTCCAACGACAGCGGCTGGCCGCCCAGCTCCCCCCGCACCAGCAGGAAGTTGCTGGCGGAGGGGAGCGGCACCAGGCCAGTCACCGCCGCGAGCTGGTCGGCCAGCCAGGGCCCCTCCGCCGCCACCCAGCCCTGCACGCGCGCCAGCCAGCGCTCCAGGGCTGGGCCATCGCCGAGCAGCACCTCCCCCGCCAGGGCCGCCAAGCCATTGACGGGCCAGGGGTCGCGCCAGCTGGCCCAGCGGGCCAGCCGCACCGGATCGGCCAGGGCGTAGCCGAGCCGCAGGCCGGCGATGGCGAACAGCTTGGTGAGGCTGCGGATCACCACGAGGTTGGGGTGATCGGCCAGCAGCGGCACCAGCGACTGGACCTCCCCCCCGGGCACCAGAGGGAGGAAGGCCTCATCGGCGATCACCAGGGCGAACCGCTCCAGCAGCGGTTCCAGCGAGCGGCGGCTCCAGAGCTGGCCGGTGGGGTTGTGGGGGTTGGTGATCCACAGCACGGCGCCCGCGCCGCCGGGATCGGATGCTGCCCCACCGAGGGGAAAGGGCTGGGGGAAGGCCGCCGGCCAGCGCAGCGGTAAGGGCAGGGAAAGGCTGGCGCCCTGCCAGCAGGCCAGGGCGCGGCGGTAATCCGCGAAGCCAGGGCTAGGCAGCAGGCTCACGCCGGCGGCGGCGGCATCGCGGGCCACCCAGGTGAACAGTTCAGCGGCCCCATTGCCCGGCAGCACGGCGGCTGGATCGAGGCCGTGGTGGGCGGCGATCACCTGCCGGAGGGCGCCGTAGTCGCGGTCGGGGTAATCGCGCAGCTGGGAGAACGATGCCGCCCGGGGGGCGCCGGGAACCCGAAGCGCCGCCAGGCCCGAGACCAGGGGTGCCAGGGCGCTGATCGGGCCCGGCGAAGCCTCTGTCCCACCCACCGCCCGCCGCAGCGCCCGCCTCAGGCTGGCGGGCGGGCCGAAGGGAACGAGCGAGGCGCTGGCCTCGAGCAGCTGCTCCGGCCGACAGCCCAGCCGCCGGGCGATGGCGATGCGGTTGCCGCCGTGGGGATCGGCGGCCGGGGGCCCGGCCATCGGCGGCGAGGTCCGCAGGGGAGCCCCAGAGCTACCACGGGTCGCCCCGGCGACCCGGATCGGTCAATTGAGTTGGACCCGCAAAACCGCACCGGTGTCCTCTCCAAGCCTGCAGCCGGTGATCCACGGCATCGGCAGGGTGCTCCTGGGCAAGGAACGCCAGGTGCGGCTGGCCCTGGCCTGCCTGCTGGCCCGGGGCCACCTGCTGATCGAGGACCTGCCCGGGGTGGGCAAGACCACCCTGGCCGAAGCCCTGGCCCGCAGCTTCGGGCTCAACTTCAAGCGTGTGAGCTTCACCAGCGACCTGCTGCCCGCCGACCTCACCGGCCTCAACGTGTTCGACCAGGCCAATCTCCAGTTCCACTTCCAGCCCGGTCCGCTGTTCAGCCAGGTGCTGCTGGCCGATGAGATCAACCGCGCCAGCCCCCGCACCCAGAGCGCCCTCGACCACGGGGGTACGAGCCCTCTGCCGGAATCCCAGCTCGACCGCTTCCTGATGCGCCTGAGCCTGGGATTCCCGGGGCGGCAGGCGGAGCGCGCCCTGCTGCGGGCCGTGGCCGAGCCCTACCAGCTCTGGCGTTACGGCAAGGGCGCCCGGCCAGCGCGGGAAGCGCGGTTGCTGAGCGCCAGCCTGCGCCGCCACCGTCGCGGACTGGAGAGAGCCCTGCGGCGCCAGCCACGGCGCCGGCCGACGCCCTGAGTCGTTGAAGCCCGACTGCTCCTAGAACAGGATCACTGCAGCAAGGGAACGATGGCCATGCGTTGCCCAGGCTCGCCGGCCGGCGGCAACCCGATCAGCGGAAGAAGCTCCTGGAGAGGAATCCTTCCAGCCCGCGGGGCCGAGGCGCTGCTGCTGCTGGCCTTCACCTGTCTGCCCCTGCTGACGCCCCCGTGGGCCCAGGCCGCCTCCGGCGACGACCTGATCCGCCTGCTACAGAACAAGGCCTGCCCGGGATGCCGGCTGCAGGACGCTGACCTGGTGCAGGCGGACCTGCGGGATGCCGACCTGCGCAACGCCCGCCTGCAGCGGGCCAACCTCAGCCAGGCGCGCCTCGATGGCGCCGTGCTCAGCGGCGCCGATCTCCGCTTCACCAGCCTGCAGGGTGCTTCCCTCCGGGGCGCCGATCTACGCGGCGCCCAACTGGAGGGCACGGATCTGCGCCGCAGCGATCTGAGCGCGGCCCAGCTCGATGAAGGAGCGCTGAGTCGCAGCCATTGGGATGGGGCGATCGGGATTCAACCCAGCCAGCTCAACTACGCCCAGCTGCACAACGCCGGGGTCAAGGCGGCTGCCGAAGGACGCTTTCCCGAGGCGGAAACCTTCTTCAGCCAGGCGATCCAACGCCAGCCTGAAGCCCCGGTGAGCTGGGCCGCCCGGGGCATCAGCCGCCAGGAGCAGGGCCAGAACCAACTGGCCGCCCAAGACCTCAACCATGCCGCGGTCCTGCTGGAGCAGGGAGGCGATGCCAAGGGTGCCCAGGATCTCCGCAAGGCCGCCAGCGGCCTTGTGAAACCGGATGGCAAACCGCCAAGCGGCAATGGCCTCGGCGGCCAGCTGCTTCAAGGGGCCGCCGCTATGGCGGGAGCCCTGGCCCCCCTGGCGGTCAAGTTCCTCGTGCCGTTGGCGTTCTGATCAGGCGGGCATGGTTGTTGGACGTTTAGGAGAACCGGAACGAGATTGAGGCCTTCAGCTTTGCCCTCTTCCTGAGCCATAGCGCTAAGGACAAGGCGGTAGCGCTGCCGCGGGTGAAGCGGGTTCGGGCGGACGCGCTGGATCATTCGCGCCTGCTGGTGCCCCGTCTGGCGCGTAGTCGCTCGTGTCGGACAGGACCGTAAAATTGGGTCGGCAATTACGTATGCGTACCCCGTTGAAGCGAGAGCGCCAACTCCTTCTCCTGAGGCACGTCCACCCCATCAAAGGCTCCATCCGTAGAAGGTAGAAACGCTATGCCCATTGCTCCTTCCACCAAGCCGCGCAGTGTTCAGCAGGCCATGGTCTCCAGCACCTTCACGGATTTGAAGGAGCATCGGGCCGCGCTCATCGAAGCCCTAAATAACCACGACCTGCATGCCAATGCGATGGAATCCGACAGCGCCAAACCAGTAGGCGATGTGATCGACTCCTCGCTCCAGATGGTGCGGGACAGCGCCGCCTACGTCGTGCTGATCAGTCTGAAATATGGCCAAATCCCGGTGTGCCCAACGCGCAATCCTGACCAACTCTCCATCACGGAGCTGGAATTCAATGAGGCCCAGCGCCTGAATCGCCCCACGTTGCTCTACATCATGTCAGAAGAGCACGCTGTCACAAAAGCAGACGTCGAACGCGATCCAGCGAAGGAGGCCAAACTCGACGCCTTCCGCGAACGGGCCAAGCAAGACCCAGTCTCCAAGGTAAACCGTGTCTATGCCGTGTTTGAGAGCCTCGAGCAGTTCAAAGCCCAGCTTCCCGCCTCTCTGCACGCCCTTTGCAACCACTTGGACCAACAGGAAGCCCCTGCCGAGATTAAGGCGAGCAGCTCCGATCCGGGCGACTGCAAACTCCCCGCACCCCCCGCCTTCTACGCCGCCCCCGATTACATCGGCCGCACCACCTTCATCGGGCGCCAAGCCCAGCTCCAGCTCCTCAATTCTTGGGCACAGGCCGCGGATCCAACCAGTGTGCTGCTCTTTGAAGCCATCGGCGGCACGGGCAAGAGCATGTTGACCTGGGAGTGGACCACGAAGCACGCCACCAACGTGCGTGGCGATTGGGCCGGACGCTTTTGGTATTCCTTCTATGAGAAGGGTGCCGTAATGCGTGGCTTCTGCCAGCACGCCCTTGCCTACATGACACGGCAGCCGCTTGAGGCGTTTGCCAACAAGAGCACCGCCGAGATGGGCGACCAACTGCTGGTTGCGTTGCGCCAGAAACCTTGGCTGCTGATCCTGGATGGTCTGGAGCGTGTGCTCGTGGCCTATCACCGCCTGGATGCCGCTGAACTGTGCGATGAAGAGCTGAACCTCCCCACCGACAAGATCCTCGACAGAGACCCTTGCGAAGCCATCCGCGATGAAGACACCGACCTGCTCCGCGCCCTTGCCGCTGCCACACCATCGAAAATTCTGATCAGCTCCCGCCTCATCCCCCGGGTGCTGCTGAATCCAGCGGGGCTGCCGATCCCCGGGGTGACGCCACCGCTGAAATTGCCAGGCTTGGACGATGCAGACGCGGAACACTTGCTGCGGTCCTGTGGTGTGGATGGAACAGCAGCCGACATTCGCTATTACCTGAACACCTACTGCGGCAATCACCCCCTCGTGATCGGTGTGCTGGCCGGCCTGATCAACGCGCCGGGGCCCCATCGCGGCAACTTTGATGGCTGGGCCGCCGACCCCGCCTACGGCGCCAAGCTCAACCTCGCCAGCCTCGACCTCATCCAGAGCCGCAACCACATCCTGCACGCGGCCCTGGAAGCTCTGGAGCCCGCCAGCCGCCAGCTCCTCTCCACCCTTGCCCTGCTCAGCAGCGCCGTGAACTACGAAACCGTGGCGGCGTTCAATCCCCACCTGCCCCCGGAGCCAGAGGAGGTGGAGGTTCCGGAAAACCCGGAGAACCAGGAGAGTGCTTCGAATCGTTTGCTCTGGTTACTCATCGACGATGAGGAAAAAGCCAATCGGCGCAGGCAGTACGAAGACGCCCTTGCCAAACGCAAGGCCTACGAACAAGCGGTTCAGGAGTGGCGTGAGCCCGCCACCGCTCGTGAGGCAACCAAGAAGCTGAGCCAGACCGTGGCCGACCTCGAACATCGCGGCCTGCTGCAATACGACCGCCTCGCCCATCGCTACGACCTTCATCCTGTGGTGCGCGGTGTCGCGGCGGGCAGCCTGAAGCCCGAGGAGCAGAAACGCTATGGACAGAAGGTGGTGGACCACTTCAACACGATGCCGCGTAGTTCGTATGCCACAGCGAGGAGCATCGAGGACGTGGAGAGCGGCCTGCAAGTTGTGCGTACTTTGCTGAAACTTGGCCACTTCCAGCGGGCAGCGGTTGCTTTTTTGGGTGATTTGGCGAGTGCGCTATTTTTCAACCTTGAAGCCCGAGTAGAAGTACTCTCAATTGTCAGACCATTTTTTCCAATGGGCTGGGACTGCATGCCCATGGAAGTAGACCATACAACCGCCCTGGCTCTCTCGAACAATGCTGCATCTGCATTATCCGCTGGCGGCGAGGAGAAGCAAGCCATCATGGTCTTAAGCTCTTCAATTCTTCATGTCCTCAGTAATCAGATTTTTTCCCCGGCAACAAATGCATTAATACTGTCTACCCTTATAGGAAATCTCGCGAGAAATTTAAGCGGTCATAGGCGACTCGCTGCAGCCTCGCGGTTGATTGACATCAACCGCGATATAGCCACTACAGGTGAGTTTGAGGAAAGAGGTGGTATCTTCATACAACTGCTTGATCGCTTTGGCCTCCAGTCCGACCTCGGCCAGTGGCCGGCAGCGGCAGAGACGTGGCTGCTGCTCGATCCCATGGGGCGGAAGTGGAGGAGGAACAAATATCGGCAGGGCATTGCGGAGAGTTTTTTCGCATGGGCACAGTTCCAGCAGGGCCACTTGCAGGAGGAGCACCTCAGCACCGCCGCCAGCCTCGCCGAGCAGGACCACAACCGCAGCACAATCCGCAGTGTTCACGTGCTGCGTGGGGACTGGCGGCTGGAGCAGGGCGCGTGGGCACAGGCTGCCGCCAGCTTCAGCCAGGCCGTGGCCATGGCCCGTGAGGTTCGTCGCGTGGATGCAGCCTCCGAGACCGGCCTGGCCCTGGCCAAGGTCCACCTCCACCAGCTCACGGGCGACGAGGCCCGCGACGAAGCCCAGCGCCTCGGCCAACTGAGGCATTTCGCCGATCGCAGTCTCGCCAATCGCTATCTTGCCCGGCTCTGGCAGGCGCTTGGGGAACTCAACCAAGCCAAGCACCACGCCCTGGCCGCCTACACCCTGAGCTGGGCCGATGGCGAGCCGTATGTATTCCGCTACGGGCTCACCAAAGCCACTGAGCTACTCCACGAGCTGGGCGTGCCCCTTCCCAACCTGCCGCCCTACGATCCCGCCAAAGACGAACCCTTCCCGTGGGAAGCCGATCTTCGCGCCTTCATCGCAGCACGTCGAGCCGAACAAGCAGCCAAGCAGAGAGAAGAACAGCAAGAGGTGGATTAAATCGGATCCATGCGTAAGGAGCAACCGAGCTGGGAAGTTATCAAATATCTGGAGAGCGGCTCCATCACCTGTGGCAAGCAAATGCAGCGCCCAACAACCCGATGCAGAAGACGGGAGCAGGTGATTCTTATCCGGGCGATGAGGCCCTGCCCGATTCTAATCTGGAGCGTTATTGGGTGGAATGGAACCATGGGATTCTCCAGCTTGTGCCCGTGACTTGGAAGCACCCCGTCCTCCGAGATAGAACTGACCTGTCGTTTCAGCTAAGATCCCCCCATCTGAGGGCATAGCATGCGCGGCTTCGTGCCCACACAACAGACCACCGTTGATCAGATGGTGGAAATGCTCTTTAAGAACAACAGGCCGAAGTCTACAGACAGGGTTCTGGATCCCGGTTGTGGCCCTGGCGCCTTTATCGAGGGAATCCTGAGGTGGTGCGAAGTACACCATGCCGAAGTTCCCCAAATCGTAGGCATCGAACTTGACGAGCGAAGGGCCGAAAATGCAAGACATAAGTTCATGGCTATCCCACAAGTTACAATCATCACTGGGGACTTTTTGCTTGACGAATTTCGAGGACTGTTTGACTTTATAATTGGGAATCCGCCGTATGTTTCTATTTTAGCTCTTAAAGAGGAAGAAAAGCGGAGATTCCGATCGCGCTACAAGTGCGCCATTGGCCGATTTGATTTATATATGCTTTTTTTTGAAAGGGCAATTTCGCTTGGCCGGAAAGGGGCAACGCTTGTATTCATCACGCCAGAGAAGTACACATATGTCCAGGCAGGGTCTGAGGTTCGTAAACTACTTGCATCGCATGATGTAACCGATATCATCCTCCTTGAAGAGGACGCATTTCCTGGGCGGACTACCTACCCGACTTTGTCTAAGCTAAGAATTTCAACTGTAAGCGATTACACGCAAATACAGACTCGCAATGGTGCTAGTTTTCCTGTATTTCTACCAAAGAGTGGAGGGAGCTGGCGGCATCTCTTTTCAACTGATAAAGTGCCCGAAGTGGCTGGCCCGCTTCGGTTAGAAGATATATGTCTCCGAATTAGCTGTGGTATCGCCACAGGGGCTGATGGGGTCTTCGTAAGAAATATAGAAGACTTGCCAAAGCATCTTGAGCAACATGCATGGCCGACCATCTCGGGCCGCCAATTGCAGCCAACATCATCCAAAGTCAAAACATCATCGGTCATGCTGATTCCTTATTCGGCAGAGTCACGACTGAAATGTCTTGAGGAGATTGGTGAGCTGGGCGACTACCTCAAGCGGCCTGACATTAAATCAAAGCTCGCTATGCGCTCTTGTACACAGCGTAAGCCATGGCATGCTTTTCATGATGCCCCGCAGATGGCTGACTTATTACGTCCAAAGATACTTTGCAAGGATATTTCCGATAACCCAGTGTTCTGGATAGACAAAGACGGCTTAGTAGTGCCAAGACATTCGGTTTACTATATAGTGCCAAAGTGCCCCGGTCAGATCTACCGTATAGCTGAATATCTCAATTCAGATCCAGTGAAAGCTTGGATATCTGGCAACGCTCAGCGGGCTGCCAACGGCTTTTTGAGGATTCAGAGTTCAGTGCTTAAACGGCTTCCTATATCTGCGGAATTGGCTCGGACTCTTCCAACTGAGAATGATAGCAATCAAAGCTCTCACCATGTGAGACAGATAATGAGTACGGAGGTGTTGAAAGTAGCATGATTACTCCAGCGGACAGAGTTATTGATCGAATTCAACAGGACAAATACCATGACCACAGATCTGCGCGTCATTCAGACATTATCTGCAATCATTTTATATTAGACTTGCTTCAGCAATGTCCTTCCCTTGCCGATGATATTGAAAACTCCAGAGTTCAGTATCAACTTAATGTAGAGGTTTCAGGATTAACACATAAAGTGGACCTCATGATCTATGAAGTAGGTGGCGGTGATAACGGGCCGACTCTCGACCGAGCACGATTGTGCATGGAAAACAAGTCAGTCATAACGGCTCACGGCAAGAATAGGAGAAATAGGCAAAGTGATTTATCTGATTTTGCCAATCTTTTAAAAGCCAAGAAACCTGAAGCAATCGTCTTGGGCCATGTTCTTGTAGGGACAGGAATTCAGTACGTCAATATCCCGGATTCTGTGAAGCGCAAGTGTCAGATTCTAGGGATAGACTTTGATCATGATGTGTTGCCACGCCTTTCCTCTGGCGATCAACAACTATGGTCCGAGTTTGGAGCAAAACCAAATTCCGAAGACGCCGCATTTAAAACAATAGAAATGATGAGGTCACTTCCAGTTAAGGAGAAAGGCTTCACGCATGAACTGGGTTTTGATTATCTTCTTATCGAGCCTGTCTTTGTCGACAACATCAATCCACCGCGAGTCGAGCGAGAAAATATGTTTGGTATCAACATCGACTCTCAGTATCAAGAGATGCTTGTGCGGACCTGTAGGACTTATACTTCCAGATGGCATACCTTGGTTGGGTAACTGCCATCCTCCCAACAACACCATGCACCCGATCGAAGGGAAGTTGGCTTAAAATTGTAGGGTTTGTACGGCGGGTGATGGGCAGCGTTAGTAGGGGGACTGACCAGCGCTGGTGCCGAGAAACCGACGGCTATCGCGGGTGCTGGGCTGATAGCCATAGCCCCAGCTGCCGCCCTGGGAGTCATCGATGATCCGAGGGGTGACCAGAATCACAAGTTCGCGCTTGGCGCGGTTGCTGCCGCTGTTGCGGAAGAATTGGCCGATGATCGGAAGATCTCCCAGGATGGGCCACTTGGTCACAGCCTCTGTATCGCGATCGGAGATGACGCCCGTCAAGATGAGGGTTTGGCCATCGCGGACGCGCGCGCTGCCGGTGTCAAGTCGCCGGATAGCGAGAATATCAATCGGACCGCAACCCTGCACCGGGAACTGACGAACCGTTGCCGAAATCGCAGGCGACATCGAGAAGGTCACGAAGCCGTTGTCATCGATCTTGGAAACGCGGGCCCCGAAAGTGAGCCCGGCGATGCCGAACTGGGGCTGACACGAATTGCCATTCCCTTGCGTTCCGGTGGTCACGGTGTAATTAGTGATCACCTGCTCACCCACCGTTACATAAGATTCATTGGCCTTGGTGCGACCGATCGCGGCCGACGAAGAACCAGAACTACCGGATGATCCGCCGGAGCCGCCCGAGCCGGATCCGCCACTGGAGAGAGACTGGATATTGACAGCCAGCTGATCATCACCAGTGCGCAACTCCTCACTATTCTCACTAAGTATCAGCGTAGGGCTGGCCAGAACCTTGGTTGAAGAAGATTCGATCTTGGCCTTAACGAAATTATAAAAATTATCAGGTGGATAGGCGAGGCCCGGATTCCGCCTGGTCGCATCTTTAAAAATACTGGCGCGGTTTCCTGGTGGATAAAAAGCCGGCCCCCGATTAGATCCGCCCATAACATTGTAACCAGTAGGACCTTTGGCAGTGATTGAGCCATCCGGACCAATTTCAAATTCGATATCCTGGGGATAGCCACGGCCAAAAGCATCGGCACCAGGCGGCAAGAGCGAACCAAACGCTCCCAGCATCTGACCCGAGTCGTTCACAATAAAATTATTGCCATAGCGAAAGGCAAAACTGTTGTCAATTTCCTTCTGATTATCCAGCGAAACATCCAGGATCTTCACCGAAAGCGCCACCTGCCGCTGGCGCAGATCCAGCTGGCGCAGGTAGGTTTCGGCCACCGCCACCAGAGGCGGGCTACCCACCAGGGTGATCGTGGAGAGGCGGGAATCGGTGGTGGCCTGGAGGCCCCGCAGGGGGCCGGTTGAGGCCCCGTAGGCCTCCACCGTGGTGGAGCTGCTCGACTGGGTTGTCGCGCTGCTCGGGCTGGTGGCAACCGCCTGGTTCTGGCTGATGCCCTGGGTGACCGACGTGGTGATCGTGTTGGTCTTGGTGACCTGGGCTCCGAGGTTGGCCAGGTAATCGGCGGCGGAATTAGCCCCCACCTGGTTGAGCCGATACACCTTCGAAAGCTGGGCGCCGAAACCCTTGCTCAGCACATTCGGACCGGCCAGCACGGTGTTGCCTTCCACCTTCCCCTGCAGGCCAGAGGCCAAAAGCACCGAATTGAGGGCCCGGGCATAATTCTCATTCCGAAACGAAATCGAGATCGGACGGCTGGAGGCTTGATCGCCAGCCGCTGGGGTTCCGCTGCTACCGGAAGCGGCTTGGCTTGAAGGATCGGCATTCACATACACAAAGCCATAACCACCCATGCGGCTGAGGCTCATCAGCACTGTGCGCGCCGGAGCGTTCTGCATGGTCATCGTGATCGGCGGGCCACTCACATTCACGAATCCCGAATTGGCGATCAGGATCGATCCCACCGCCATATCCCCCACCGGCGGCGCCACCGCCCGGGGCTGCAAGGGCGGCACCATGTCGGGTTGGGGCACCCGGCCTGGGATGGTGAGATCCCGGCTGAAGGTCTGCTGCGAGGCCTGGGGCGCCGCAGCGAAGGTGAGAATCAAGTTATTGCCATCGGCGCTCACCAGTGGGCGCCCCAAGGGAAAGCCGGGCACCGGTGCCACCTGGATGTTGAACTGGCTGCCGACCCCCGAGAGGCTGATCGACTGGAAGCCCGCCTCCGGCAGCGAGAGCGTCTGGGTTCCGCGGCGCAGGCCGGTGGGAGTGGCCACGTAGAGACGGCCGAGCCAGACGGCTCCACTGTTGCTCTGCTGCAGCTGGGGTCCGGCTCCCACGCCGCTGATCACCACATCCACGGCATCGCTGCGACGATCCAGCCGCAGTTCCAGCGGGGCCGTGCGGGCCGAAATCGGAATCGTGCGCGGCGAGGCCTGGGCTGGGGCGGTGGGCGCCCCCTCGACCTGGGCCAGCGCCGGAGCGAGATCCAGCCCGCAAGCGCACACCAAACTGACGGCCACGCCAGCGGTGCAGATCGGCGAAACGGTTCGGAACACGGATCGGGAAGCGCGAAGGGCAGGGAGGGGAGGCACGGAATTCAGCGGGCTGGAGCGGCGGTTCCCGGACGGGATGGCGCCGGAGGCGGCGCCACGGTCCTGGGTTGCCCGGAGGCGGTCGCACCAGCCCGGGATGGGGGGGGGGCCTCGCGGCCGTAGAGCTGGATCTGGAGCTTCATCAGCACCGGCTGCTGCCTGGACTGAGGCGATCCGGAGGCCGTAGCCACGGCCTTGTCGGCCTGGAGCACGAGATCGCTCTGCGCCACGAGCACATTCAGCAGCTCGAGCCGGCGCAGGAAAGTCACCAGGGCCGGGTAAGGCCCCCTGGCGTTCAGCAGGATCGTGGTGGTGAGCAGTCCCTTGATCTGAGCGTTCCCCGGGACAGGGGGCTGGCCGGGCTGAACCGGTTGGCCTGCAGGTGCCGGGGTTGCCGCGGCCCCGGCAGGAGGCCGACCAGGGGCGGTTGCCGGAGCTGCGGGCGGAGCGGCGGATGCGGGAGCACCAGGCTGGGCAGGAGGGGGGGCTAGCTGGGGCTGAAACAGATCGAGTTGCACCCCAGCGAGCTTGGCCTCGCGGTCCAGCATCGCCATGAAGGTGGAGAGGTCGCCATTGCCGGTCACGATCTCGAACAGCTTCGCCTGCAAGGCCTGGGCCTTTTCATCGGCAGCATCCAGGGCCTGGAGCTGCAGGCGGCTGCTGGCGACCTGATCCCGCAGGGCTTCCAGCTCGGAGCGTCGCTTCATGTCGTTCTGCAGGGCCAGCCACTGGGGCAGCACAACCGTGGCCAGCAGCAGGAAGGCCAGGAGGCCGCCAAGAGCGATGGGCAGACCCAGCCAGAAACGCCGCAGCCAGAGGCCGGATACCTGGGAGCCACCCTCCTGAAGATTGGTCATGGCATCAGACCCTCAGACCGAAGCAGGTTGAGGCGCCTCGCCATGCCATCGGAACCGAGTTGCTGCAGCAAGGCCAGCTGTTGCTCGGCATCGAGGCTGGCAAAAGGAGCCCGGATTTCAAACGCCAGGGGACCCGCTTCCGGTGTTGGCTCCGGTCCATTGCCGGATCGGGGAGCGGCCTGAACCACGGAAGGCTGCCGCTCCACCTTGGTGAGCTGCACCGCCTTGGGAGCAAAGAACGCCAGGTCCTGGAGCTGGAGCTCGAACGCATTGATGCGCACCAGGGCGTAAGGGTCGAAAGCCTGGCCCTTGATCAGCAAATCATTGGTTGTATCCACCGAGAGCAACTGCATCCCCACGGGCGTGTTGAGCTGCAACGCGGTGAGCAGGGCTGAGGACGTGCGCCCCGATGTGAGGGCCCGGGCGAGTTCCTGGTTCGTGTTCTTAATGGCCCCCAGTTTCTCCTTGCGGGCGGCGATCTGGGCTTGGAGTTCGGCGGCCTGGCCCTCAAACTGCTCAAGCTGACCCATCTGGCTACGCAACAGGGCGCTCTGCAACAGCAGCAGGGTCCAGAGGCCCAACACGCTGCCCAGCAGGATCAGCCCGATCAGGGAACCTCGCTGCAGGAGGGTTTTCCTCTGAGCCAGGGTGGCAGAAATGGCTTCAATGCCGAGGGTGGTTCGCCGCTCGCGCAGCAGGTCGAGCACCAGGGATCCCTGAGCCTTGCGATTGCCATTGGCATTGCCATTGCGATTGCGATTGATGCGAGCGGGGGACGTCATGGTTCCAGCTCCGCAACGGCGAGACCTTCGATCACCAGCGAGTCGAAGGGGGTGGAGTGAATGAGCTCCGGCTGCACCCCCAGCCGTGCGGCCAGGGCATCGGCCTCGGCCATGGGCGCGGCCAGCAGCAGGCGCACGGCGCGGACTTCGGGATCGATGCGGCGGTAGAAGGCAACGCTGCGGGCTACCTCCTCAAGCAACTGATGGCCTGCGGCGGCGACGGAGCGCTCGAAGCGAGGCGTGCCATCCCGCACCATCAGCAGTCGGGTCGTGGAGGGTCCTGGGGTGAGCAGCAGCACCAGATCCCGGCTGGACACCCCCTCCAGATGGGCGCACAGGGCGAGGAACTCGCAGGACTGGGCCGGGGCCAGGCGCTCCAGCCGGGCACCTGCATGGTTAAACACCTCGATCCAGGAATCGACCAACCCCCGGGAACTGGCGGCCAGCATGGCCTTGGAACCGGAACCGGCGATGGGCCTGATGTCGATCGCGGCTTCACTGAGCGAGAAGGGAAGCCGCAGGGAAACGGGATCGAGTTCACGAACCGCCTGGATGGGATCGTCCGGAACCGCAAGGCCGGCTGGCCATTCGATCACCCGCCAGGCCGCCGCGGCAGGGGGAAGGGCCGCCATTACGAAGGATTCCATCAGGTTGTCGCGCACCATCAGGTCACCGATCAAGTCGCCGATGGGCTCGCGCTCAAGGGGCACGCCATTGCGACAGGTGTGCGGGGGAAGAAGTGCATCGAAACGCACCTTCCCGGGGCTGCCATCGGCGAACACCTGCGCCTGGATCCCATCATCACGGAGCTCAAGCAGAACCTGGCGAGGGAACAGACGGGCCTGCAGAGGCAGGATCCGTTCCTGCAGATCCTCAATAAGGCTAGAAATCTCCAACGCCACGCCTACGTGTTGAGCACAATTGATTGATCGGGTATTGACAGGATTTTTCGGATCCTGTCACCGGATCGCAATTGTATCGAGAGAATTCGCTCTCAAGCTGGTGCTGATGCGGAAATGAGGCTCATTTGCAGCGTCCCGCTTCGACTCGAATTGTTCAAGCTGCCATTAAGGAGCTGATCGCCAGGGCAGCCCGGAACCCACCGCTTCCGCCAGGGTTGCCAGACCGTGGCGCTCCAGCTGCTGCACTAGTCCCTCCAGGATCTCCGGCACCAGAATGGGTCCTTCGTAGATCCAACCGGTATAAACCTGTACCAAAGACGCGCCGGCGATGATCCGCTCCCAGGCAGCCTGCGGTCCATCAATCCCCCCCACACCCACCAGGGGCAGGGCAGGCCCCGCCGTGGCCCGAAGCCGGCGCAGCACCTCCAGGGCCCGCTGCCGCAGCGGCCGGCCGCTCAGCCCTCCCGCCTCCTCCTCCAGCAAACGGCCCGTGGCTGCCAGCCGACGCTGGCCCAGCCCCAGCCGGTCCTGACTGGTGTTCACGGCGATCACCCCCGCCAGGCCCTCCTCATAGGCGAGACGGGCGATCGCATCGATGGCGTCGTCCTCCAGGTCGGGTGCGATCTTCACCAGAAGGGGCGGGCAGGCCGGCAGACGCCGCAGCCGCTCCACCAATCGGCGCAGCTGGCTTTCCTCCTGCAGCTCCCGCAGGCCTGGCGTGTTGGGGGAACTGACATTCACCACGGCGTAATCCGCCAGGGGGGCCAGCAGCTCCAGGGAGGAGGCGTAATCGTCGGGAGCCAGCTGCAGGGAGGTGAGACGCGATTTGCCGAGGTTCAGGCCCAGCACCGCCGGCCGCTGCCCCGGTGGGGGCAGCTTCTGGCGTTCCAGGATGCGGCGCACCGCCCGGGCCCCCTCGTTGTTGAAGCCCATGCGGTTGAGGGCGGCCCGCTCGGCCGCCAGGCGAAACAGCCGCGGCCTGGGATTGCCGGGCTGGGCCTCCCAGGTCACCGTGCCCAGTTCCGCGAAGCCGAAGCCGAAACGGTCCCACAGGGCTGCGGCCACACCGTTCTTGTCGAAGCCCGCGGCCAGGCCCACCGGATTGGCGAAACGGCAACCGAAGAGTGTCTGCTGAAGCCGCGGATCACGGCGCTGGAGCTCTAGGGCCAGCCCCTGGAGTGCGTCCCGCACCACCGGCCAGTCACGGCGCAGGGCGGTTTCTCCGAGGATCCCGAGGCTGATCCGACTCAACTGCTCGGCGTCGGCTCCCTCATCGGTGCGGAGCAGCGGCTCCACGAAGCGGCGGTAGAGCCCGCCGGTGGCTCCCGACCGCGGCTGGGGGGGGGATGGATCACTCACCATGGCGCGACGGTGGTCACTCCGGCTGCGCCAATCCTCCCGCGCCACGGTCCAGGCGCCAGCGCCCATCGCCGAGCGGCTGCACAAGCCAGTCACGCCAGGTCCAGGCGGAGCTGCGAGATTCCAGCTGCCGCAGAGGGAGATCCACCAACTGGGCCAGTTCCACCAGGTTGAGCGCATAGCCGCCCCGAGCCAGCCGATCGGCCACTTCGAGGCGCTCCAGCAGGCGCCCGAGGGCCGGAGGGGCCGGATCGGAGGGCGCGGCTGCTAAAAGGTCGGATTGGACCGCCTTCGCGGGTGGGGAGGAGGGCAAGGGGGCAGACGGCCGGCCGGCCTCGAGCCCGGCGCTGGTGAGCCGCTCTCCGACCTCCAGCTGGGGCCTCTGGCCGCGGGAGAAGGCCACGGCGATGGCGTCACAGCGGTCGTTGTCGGGATCGCCGCTGTGGCCGCGCACATGCTGCAGCTCCAGGCCCCGGATGCGGCTGCCATCGAGCTGCTCCCAGAGATCCCGGTTGAGCACCGCGCCACCGGAGGCGGTGCGCCAGCCCTTGCGTTTCCAGCCCGGGAGCCATTTCTGCAGGCCGTCGATCAGATAGCGGCTGTCGGTGCGGATCACCAGGCCCGGATGGCGGGGCAGCTCCCGCAGCTCCCGCAGCAGGGCCAGAGCCGCGGTGAGCTCCATGCGGTTGTTGGTGGTGGCGCCCTCAGCCCCTCCCAGTTCGTGCACGGAACCATCGGAGAAGCGCAGCAGGGCACCCCAGCCACCGGGGCCGGGATTACCGCTGCAGGCCCCATCACAGGCCGCTGCCACCACCTGCGCTGGCCCCTGAGTCGCCCCGTCGCCCATCGGCCACCCCCTTGTCAGGTTCGCTTGAATTGGGAGCCTTTACCGACGGCCGACCCGGATGCCCCGGGGGCACCGGAGACCCTGCCATGCAGCGAACTTACCTGGCCCTGGCCGGAGCTGCCTTGGTGGCCTCGGTCGCAGCTGCGGCCGTGGCCGGCTTCGGACTGACGCCCCGGGGGCAGGCCGGAGAGCTCTTCGAAGCCGGGCCGGTGGATCCCGGCCGCTATGCGGTGCTGGGTCGCCCCCTCGGCAACGGGGAGTGGACCCTGCTGGTGCTGGAGCAGATCAAGCCAGCGCCCCTGTGCTGGCAGCAGCGCCCCGACGGCCTGGTGGACCCCAGCCTGAACCGCTTCGACTTCACCGGCATCTGCGGGCGCTACCTCGACAGCAACGGCTATTCGTTGCGACTGGGCAACCGGGAGGGCAGCGGCCTTAGCGCCGGCCCCCTGCGGTTGCGCCTGGAGCAGAGCGGCCAGGACCTGCGCTTGCTGGCGAGCTCCGCCGCCCTGAGCCAGGATCTGGTGGTGGGGCGCGCGTCCGTGCCAGCCCGCGACCGCGACGCCTTTGTGGCCCTGCGACTCAATCCCGGCTGGGAACTGCAGCGGCGCCGCTATGGCGGCCAGACCCTTAACCACCTCTACTTCGCGAACGCGGCCAGTGCCGAGCAACTCGTGGCGGCCTCCCAGCCGGAGCCCACGGGCCCCCTGGGAGCCCGCCGAGCCTGGAGCCCGATGCGGCTGCCGCCGCCACCACCGCCGGCCAGCGGCGTGCTGGCGCCCTCTGCGGATCGGGGCAGACGCGCCCCCCAACCGGCGAGGGCAACCGGCGGCGAGGGCCGGGCGATCGCCTTGCAGGTGATTCCCTTCCGCGAATGAGCTGCCCACGGGGCGGCCACTTGATAATCCGAACGTTCCCCTCTGGCCTTCGGGAAGCTTCTGTTTAGATTCACAAGGTGTGAGGAGTGAGGAACGAACCCGAGGGTCGAAACGAGGACAGACTCCCCAGGAACGTTCCAACCTTCAGGCCCCGCTATCAGCGGGGCTTTTTCATGGTCTGGCAGCGACCCGGCCGCCGGGAGCAAGCGCTGGCGGCCGGGTCGGTGCGTCGAGCCGGGCGCGGACACAAAAAAGCCGGTCTTTGGGACCGGCTTGATCGCATCAGGGCAGAAGGCCCGGGGATCACTTGATCGTGACCTTGCCGCCAACTTCTTCGATGGTCTTCTTGAGGGCCTCGGCATCGGCCTTGCTGATGCCTTCCTTGACGGCCTTGGGGGCAGCCTCCACCAGGGCTTTGGCTTCGCCCAGACCGAGACCGGTGGCCTCGCGGACGGCCTTGAGCACCTTGATCTTGGCGGCAGCGTCGAAGCTGTCGAGGATCACGTCGAATTCGGTTTGCTCTTCGACGGGCTCGGCGGCGGCGCCGGCGCCGGGAGCAGCCATCACAACGCCGGCGGAAGCGGCGGCGGAAACGCCGAAGGCCTCTTCGATCTGCTTAACCAGCTCGGAAGCTTCCAGCAGGGAGAGGGTCTTCAGCTGTTCGAGAATTTGGTCAGTGGTAGCGGACATGATTTGGGAATCAGCAACAGATCTGTTGGGTTGAACAGTCGGATCGGTGGAGCTCGGTGGAGCGCAGGCCTGTGTGCCAGAAGGCGACACAGGGGCTGGTCCTCAGCCTTCGCCGGATTCGGCGTGCTGCTTGAGCGCCCGGGCGAGGCCGGAGGGAACTTCGTTGATGCCCACCGCCAGCTTGGTGGCCACGCCGTTGATCGCACCAGCGATCTGGGCCATGAGCACCTCCTTGGAGGGCAGATCCCCGATGGCCTTGATGTCGGCGGCGGAGAGGAGCTGGCCTTCGAAAAGGCCTCCCTTCGTTTCCGACTTCTTGCTGTCCTTCTGGAAGGACTGCACGGCCTTCACCGCACCACCCACATCTCCTTTGACGAGAATGAAGGCGTTGGTGCCGGTGAGTAGGGATTCGAGTTCCGACCAAGCGCTATTGCCATCAATGGCCCGGCGCATCAAGGTGTTTTTGGTCACCTTGCACACACCGTTGCTGGCCTGCAGACGGGTCCGCAGATCAGACATTTCCTTGATGGAGAGGCCCTGAAAATCAAGGACCAGCGCCATTTCGGCTTCACCGAGGAGCCCCTTGAGCTCTTCGACGATCTGTTGCTTGCTCTCCAGCGTGCGGCCCATGGGATGAGGAACGGATCGAGGGGAACAAGCCGGGTACGCGGCCCCAGGATCGCTGAATTCCCTGAAGGGAAACTCCGCCATCCATCCCCTGAGCCAATCAGCTGAGGGGACCATCGAGGCCGCTGGCCTGTTCCGCTCTCCGTAGGGACAACCCCCAGGAATCGCAAAGTCAGGTCACGGGTTTGCCGTGAATGCGTGCACCTCGGCAGGACTTACGAACGAGCGACCCAGCGAACCCGGGCCTTCCTTCACCTGCTGTCTTGGGTCAGGGCGCGTGCCCTTCTGGCCAAAGCCAGCTCAATAACTTACAACATGGCCTCTAACCTCTCAAACCAGAGGCTGTAACCCTGCGGCCCGAGATGCAGGCCATCCAGTCCCATGGAACGGCGCAGGCCGGCGCCATCGGCCAGCAGGTCCGTGAGATCGAGGAAGTCTGCGCCGGGAACGGCGCCACGGAGCCGGCGGTTGAGGTCCTGCACAGGGGCGAGGCAGCGGGGGCCCCAGCGGGCGGCTTCACAGGGCAGGGTGGCGACCACCACGACCCGGGCCGCCCCGCGGGCCAGGAGTTCCCGCCGAATGCGCAGGATGCGGTCGGCCACCGGAGCCGGGGCTTCGCCCTGAAGCAGATCATTGATGCCCGCCATCAGCACCACCGTGGCCCCGCCCAGGCCGGGCAGGACATCCAGGCGCCCGAGCAGATCCACCGTGGTGTTGCCGGAGATGCCGGCATTGAGCACGGAGCGACCAGGAAACGCCTCACTCCAGGGACCGGCCGCGGTGATCGAATCCCCCAGGGCGATCAGGGGGCCTGCTGGCGACACGGTCTTCCCGGCCCGAGGAGCGGAGGGGCTCCGATCGAAACCGGCCAGGGTCCGCCCGGGGGAAAGGGGATGGCATGCCGGCAGAAGCAGCCCGATCCCAGCCGAAACGATCAACACAAAAAACCCCGCCACCGGGGGAAGCCGGAGACGGGGCGACGCTGGCCGAGGGGGCGCCACGGCGGGGAGGACTCTTCAGCCTTCCTGCTTGATGTCCTGCAGGGCGGAGAAGTCCACGGGCACGGAGGGGCCCATGGTGGAGGTGACATAGAGGCTGCGCCAATAGCGGCCCTTGGCACCGCTGGGCTTGTTGCGGTCGATGGTTTCCTGCAGGGCCTTGAGGTTCTCGAGCAGCTTGGCCCCTTCGAAACTGGCCTTGCCAAAGCGCACATGCACGATGCCGGCGCGGTCGGCACGGAACTCGAGTTTGCCGGCCTTGAACTCGGCGATGGCACCGGCCAGGTCGGTGGTTACGGTGCCGGCCTTGGGGTTGGGCATCAGGCCGCGGGGACCGAGGACCCGACCCAACTTGGCCACCTTGGGCATCATGTCGGGGGTGGCGATCAGCAGGTCGAAGTCCATGGCGCCACCGGCGATGGATTCCACCAGGTCGTCGTCGCCGGCCAGATCAGCGCCGGCGGCCTTGGCCTCGGCCACCTTCTCGCCCCGGGCGATCACGGCGATGCGGATGGTCTGGCCGGTGCCGTGGGGCAGGGCCACGGTGGTGCGCAGCTGCTGGTCGGTGTACTTGGGATCGATGCCCAGGCGCACGTGGGCTTCCAGGGTTTCATCAAACTTGGCGGTGGCGTTGGCCTGCACCAGTTCGATCGCTTCGAGCGGGGCGTAGGTGCGGTCTTCAACCTTGGCGGCGGCGACGGCAAAACGCTTGGAGATCTTTGTCATGGCGGGAATGGGGTGCGAGCGACCGGTGTGGTCTCCCCCGGGGGGTCAATGGAAGTGGGACAGGAATCGGGGTCAGACCGGCAGGCGGGCCGACTCCAAGGAGCGTCAGTCGTTGATGGTGACGCCCATGTTGCGGGCTGTGCCGGCGATGATCCGCACGGCCGACTCAACGCTGGTGCAGTTGAGGTCGGGCAGCTTGGTTTTGGCGATCTCCTCGAGCTGGGCGCGGCTGATGGCGCCGACGCTGCCCTTGGAGGAGGTGGCGGCACCCTTTTCGATGCCGGCCGCCTTGGAGATCAGCACCGAAGCGGGCGGGGTCTTGGTGATGAAGGTGAAGCTGCGGTCTTCAAAGACCGAGATCTCCACCGGAATCACATAGCCGGCCTTCTCCTGGGTGCGGGCGTTGTACTCCTTGCAGAACGCCATGATGTTGACGCCATGCTGTCCAAGGGCTGGGCCCACGGGGGGAGCTGGGTTGGCTTTGCCGGCATTGAGGGCCAGCTTGATCACGGCTACGACTTTCTTGGCCATCGGCTGGGCTGGGGTTGGGTCTCCTAGGGGAGACGGGGGAACGGGGCCCCCGGTGGGAACGGGGAAGGGTCTGCGGATAACCGGAACCCGAAGGGTCCGGCTGGGTGGTGCCCGCCCGTGGTTGGGGGAGCACCGGGGCCGTCCTCCGCAGGGAGACGGCCGGGGGTGATCAGCTCTGCTTGCTGATCTGGGAGAACTCAAGCTCCACCGGGGTTTCCCGGCCGAAGATCGAAAGCAGGGCCTTGAGCTTGCTGCGCTCGCCCGAGACATCGATCACCTCGCCCTGGAAGTCCTTGAACGGACCGGTGGTGACCAGGATCTGATCGCCTTCGGCCAGATCGACCTTGACCACGGGCTTCTTCTCGGCGGACCGCTTGAAGATGCGATTCACCTCCTGGCTGCTCAGGGGGCGGGGGCGGATGTGGCCCCGGGCCTTGCCGGTGGCGCGACGCTCCTCCTGCCCCACGAAATTGATCACGTTGGGGGTGCTGCGCACCGCCATCATCGTGTCCTCATCGAGGATCATCCGCACCAGCACGTAGCCGGGGAACACCTTCTCCTCGATCGACTGACGGCTGCCGTCCTTCTTCAGCTTCACGCCGGGGGTCTGGGGGATCTCGATCTCGAGGATGCGGTTGTCGACCCCGAGGGTGACCGCCCGCTGCTCCAGGGTGGCCTTCACCTTCTTCTCGCAGCTCGACGCCACCTGCACGGCATACCAGCGCGCCACCTGGGGCTTGCCCGCGGCATCGGGATCGGAGCTTCCCTCGGCTCCCTCGGGGGCTTCGGATCCGTCGGAGGCTTCGCTCAGCGTGAGGAGATCGGCGGCCGCGTCCGAGGGCGACTCCGGTGTCGGGGGGAGGTCTTGATCAAGCTCGGACACGGGACTGGGAGCGGAGGACATCAACGGAACACCAGGTTGGACAGCCAGCCGTAGAAACGATCGATCGCCGCGATCGCCGCGGCCGAAAGGGCCACCATCAGAATCACTGCCACCGACTCGCTGAACAGCTGCTGACGACTGGGCCAGACCACCTTGCCGAGTTCCGCCAGAGTGCTCGCCAGGAAGCCGGTCCTGGCATCCGGATCGAGGGAATCAGCCAAGCCGAGCTCAGGCTCCTCTGCGGCCGACTGGATGGGGCGGCTTTCGGCGGAGCCTTGGCTGCCTGCGGGAGTGGGAGAGGCCGGATCCACGGAGGAGGCGCGCACCGACAAACGAACACCCTACCGGACGTCCTCACCCTGGTTGAGTCGGGGCACGAAGCGAAGGCTGCCGGCCTCCCCCTCGCTCGCGGCAACCGCCTCGATCAGTACGCCGCTGCAGCCCCGGAAGCGATCCTCCAGGAGATGGGTGGCCAGAGGGTTCTCGATCCGCCGCCGCAGCACCCGCCGCAGGGGCCGGGCTCCGTATTCGGGTTCATATCCCTGCTCGGCCAGCAGGGCCACCGCCGCCTCCTCCACCTCCAGCTCCAGCTGCTGCTCACGCAACAGCGAAGCCAGCTCGGCCAGCTGAAGCCGCACGATCCGCTGGAGATCGGCGGGCCGCAGGGGGCGAAAGCGGATCACCTCATCGATGCGGTTGAGAAATTCAGGGCGGAACTGGCGCGCCAGGGCCTCGTCCACGGCCCGCTCCAGCTCCCGATCCAGCTGCTGCTCACGGCCAGGATCGGAGGGGTTGGAGCTGCCGGCCCGGGCTCGCTCGAGGATCGCCCGGCTGGCCAGGTTGCTGGTCATGATCACCACCGTGTGGCGGAAATCCACGGTGCGGCCCTGGGAATCGGTGAGGCGTCCGTCGTCGAGCACCTGCAGCAGCAGGTTGAACACCTCGGGGTGGGCCTTCTCCACCTCATCGAGCAGCAGCACCGCATAGGGCTGGCGCCGCACCGCCTCGGTGAGCTGCCCTCCCTCCTCGTAGCCCACATAGCCCGGGGGCGCTCCCACCAGGCGGGCCACGGCATTGCGCTCCATGAATTCACTCATGTCGAGCCGCACCAGGGCTTCCTCGCCATCGAAGAGGGAGCCGGCCAGGGCCTTGGCCAGCTCGGTCTTGCCCACGCCGGTGGGGCCCAGAAACAGAAAGGAGCCCACCGGCCGGGTGGGGGCCTGCATACCGGCCCGGGCTCGGCGGATCGCCGCGGCCACGGCGGCCACGGCTTCGGGCTGGCCGATCACCCGCTCGCCCAGCCGGTGCTCCAACTCCAGCAGCTTCTGGCGCTCGCCCGCGAGTAGCCGCTGGATCGGAATGCCGGTGGAGCGGGCCACCACATCGGCGATGTCGCCCTCCTCCACCTGTTCACGCAGCATCGGATCGGCCTTGAGTTCGCCCTCCAGATCGAGGCGCCGCTGCTGCAGGCCATGGAGCTGGTCGTGCTCGAGCCGGGCCGCCTCCTCATAGGCACCATCCCGCTCGGCCTCGGCGATGGCATGGCGCAGTTCCTCGTCCTGGCGGAGCAGCTCCCGCAGCTCGGCCAGCCGCTCACGCTCCCGGGTCCAGCGGCTCTGCAGGGACTCCAGGGTCTGTTGGGCGAGCCGGCGCCGCTCCTGCAAGGCCACCCGTTCCGCCTGGGGCGCAGCCTCCGCCGACAACAGGGCAAGCTCCACCCGGCGCAGATCGGCTTCGGCCTCCTCCACGGCCCGGGGCTTGGAGGTGGCCTCCATACGCAGCTGGGCCGCCGCCTCATCCACCAGATCGATGGCGGAATCGGGCAGGCAGCGGTCGCTGAGGTAGCGGTCCGCCAGCCTGGCAGCCGCCACCAGGGCGCCATCGGTGATGGTCACGCCGTGGTGGACCTCGTAGCGCTCCTTGAGGCCGCGCAGGATCTGCAGGCAGGTGTCGCGGTCGGGCTCGCGGATCTGCACCTGCTGGAAGCGGCGCTCAAGGGCCGGATCCTTCTCGATCGTGCGGCGGTAGTCCTCGGGGGTGGTGGCGCCGATGCAGCGCAGATCGCCCCGGGCCAACACGGGCTTGAGCAGGCTGGCCGCATCGGGACCGGAGCGCTCGCCCCCCACCACCGTGTGCAGTTCATCGATGAACAGCACCACGCCACCGCCGCCATCCCCGGCCGCCGCCTCCCCATCCCGCACCTGGGCCAACACCTCCCGCAGGCGCTCCTCGAACTGCCCCCGAAACTTGGCGCCGGCGATCAGGGCCCCCAGGTCGAGGGCCACGAGCCGCAGGCCCCGCAGGGCATCCGGCACATCGCCGGCCACGATTCGCTGGGCGAGGGATTCCACCACAGCGGTCTTGCCCACGCCGGATTCACCCACCAGCACGGGATTGTTTTTGCCGCGGCGCGACAGCACCTGGATCAGGCGGCGGATCTCGGCGTCGCGTCCGATCACCGGATCGAGTTCGCCGGCGCGGGCGGCGGCGGTGAGGTCGCGGCCGTATCGATCGAGGGCGGTGAGGGGGGCCTCAGCATCGAGCGCCTCCAGGCGGAGGCCGTCGTCGGGGGACGTCGCCTCAAGTCGGCCCTGGGGAGGACGGCTGCCTTCGGCCCGGCCCATACGGCCTGCGGCAGCGCGGCCGGCGGCCGGGTCGGCCGCAGGGGCAGCCACGGGGGGCGAGACTGGTGGCGAGGCGGGTAGCGAGACGGTGCGGGCGGCGGGCTCGGCATCCACCCAGCCATCAGTCCCCGGGCTATCAGCCCCCGGGCCGGAGGCCGGGGCAGCGGCCGGACGCCACTGCCGCAGCAGCAGGTCTTCACTCAAACCCTCCTCCACCAGCAATCGGGCGCCGATGCGCGGCTCCTCCAGCAGGGCCAGGAGCAGGTGGGGCAGTTCCAACAGAGGAGCGGCCCAGGCCTGACGGCGCCGGTCGGCCTCCTCGAGCAGATCCTCCAGGGCGTCACCGATGTAGAGGGTTGGGTCGGAGGCGGTGGGCTGGGCGGCGCAGAAGGCCTCGAGCCGATCCAGCAGACGGTTCTCATCCACCGGCAGCGGCGTGGCCCAGGCGGCGAAGCGGGGATCGGTGAACAGGGTGAGCACGAGGTGCTCCACATCCATGGCGCCGTGCCGCCAGCGGCGAGCCATGTCCTGACTGGCGACCAGCAGATCCCAGGCCGGAGCGCTGAAGCGCTCGGGATCGGCGGTGAGGCTGGCCGACGGCGAAGGCGTGGAGGTGGTGGGCATCGGCAGCGGGGATGGCGGCGCGGGAGCGGGTCAGGGGGCGGCGGCGGCCACCGGGATGGCAGCCGGAGCGGCGAGCTGGATCAGTTCCACCTTGTAGCCATCGGGATCCTCGAGGAAGGCGATCACCGTGGTGCCGTGCTTCATCGGGCCGGGTTGCCGGGTGATGCGTCCACCGGCTCCGGCGATTGCGGCGCAGGTGGCGTGGATGTCATCGACGCCGATCGCGATGTGGCCATAGCCGCCGCCGATCGCGTAGGCATCGGTATCCCAGTTGTGGGTGAGTTCGATCACCGTGTGGTCCCGTTCTTCGCCATAGCCCACAAAGGCCAGGGTGAAGCGTCCCTCGGGGTAATCGCGGCGCCGCAGCAGGCGCATGCCCAGCACCTCGGTGTAAAAGCGCAGCGAGCGCTCCAGATCACCGACCCGGAGCATGGTGTGGAGCAGGCGCATCAGATTGGAATCGTTAAGGGCAGGGGAAAGCGGGGAGCAGTTACGGCAGCGGCCAGAAGCTGCAGGGCCAGCTGCCAGCGGCTCCATTCTGGCCGGGGCGGGCCGGCGGCTGGGCTGGTCAACCCTGTACCGGAGGAGACCGGTGGGGGTTGCCTAACGGAAGCGCACACGGCCCTGGCGAGAGCCGCGCCAGAAGCAGGTATTCGACCCAACGGCCGGGCCAAGCCGTAGGGATCGTCACATCTGGAAGGGAGGGGGCGCCCCATAGGATCGCGCCATCTCCAAGCCGCTCTAGCCCCTGTGTACGACTCCCTCGACCTCGTGATCGATTCGATCGTGGCCCGCGAGGTGCTCGACTCCCGCGGCACCCCCACGGTGGAGGCGGTGCTGTACCTGGAGGGGGGAGCCAGCGGCCGGGCGATCGTGCCCAGCGGCGCCAGCACTGGCGCCCACGAGGCCCACGAACTGCGCGATGGCGACGACGAATACTTCGGCAAAGGCGTGAAGAAGGCCGTGGAGAATATCGAGGAGCGGATCGCCCCAGCCCTCTGCGGCCTCAGCTCCCTCGACCAAGCCGCCGTGGATGCGGCCATGAACGAGCTCGATGGAAGCGATAACAAGAGTGCTCTGGGGGCGAATGCCATCCTGGCGGTGAGCCTGGCCAACGCGCACGCCGCCGCCAACGCCATCAACCTGCCGCTCTACCGCTATCTGGGAGGTCCGCTGGCGAACCTGCTGCCGGTGCCGCTGATGAATGTGATCAATGGCGGCGCCCACGCCTCAAACAGCCTGGATTTCCAGGAATTCATGATCGTGCCCCATGGCGCCGACAGCTTCCGCAAGGCCCTGCGGATGGGTGCCGAGGTGTTCCACACGCTCAAGGGATTGCTCAAGGATCGCGGCATGTCCACCGCCGTGGGTGATGAGGGCGGCTTCGCCCCGGACCTCGGCAACAACGAAGCCGCCGACATCCTGATCCAGGCGATCGAGAAGGCGGGCTACAAGCCCGGAGAGGAAATCTCGCTGGCCCTGGATGTGGCCAGCACCGAATTCTACAAGGATGGCCGTTACGCCTTCGGCGGTGGCAGCTACAGCAGTGCCGAAATGGTGGACCAGCTGGCGGCCTTGGTGAGCCGCTATCCGATTGTGTCGATCGAGGATGGGCTGGCCGAGGACGACTGGGAGGGCTGGAGCCTGCTCACCCAGAAACTAGGCTCCACTGTGCAGCTGGTGGGCGACGACCTCTTCGTGACCAACACCAACCGCCTCCAGCAGGGCATCGAGCGGGGCGTGGCCAACTCGATTCTGATCAAGGTGAATCAGATCGGCTCTCTCACCGAGACGCTACAGGCGATCGATCTCGCCGGCCGAGCTGGTTACACCAGCGTGATCAGCCACCGCAGCGGTGAAACCGAGGATGTGACCATCGCCGACCTGGCGGTGGCGACCCGCGCCGGCCAGATCAAGACCGGCTCCCTCAGCCGCTCCGACCGCGTGGCCAAATACAACCAACTTCTTCGGATCGAGGATGAGCTGGGCAGCCAGGCGATCTACGCCGGCGTTGAAGATCGCGGGCCGCGGGGCAAGGGCTGAACAGCGGAACCAAAAGAGCCCGAGCCCTGTTCGCCCAGCAACCACCCGGGTTCCCCTGCGCCGATAGGGTGGTGCCGTTGACCAAAGCAGCAAAGCTGCACATCCTTCTTCATGGCTCTCCTCGATAACCTCATTGGCAGCGTGGTGTCCGCCGTTGCCGGCGACAAAGCTCCGGCCCTGAACGATTTCCTCAAGACCAACGGCGGCATCGCCGGGCTTGCGGAAAAGTTCCAAAATGGTGGTGCTGGAGAAATGTTCGCCAGCTGGGTCGGCACGGACAAGAACGAGCCGATCACCTCCGAACAAATCAGCAAGGTGCTTGGCAACAGCCAGCTCCAGGAGATCGCCACCAAGCTCGGCATCGATACCACCGCCGCCACCGAATTCATCGCCACCAACCTGCCGGTGCTGATCGACAAGCTCACCCCCGACGGCAAGGTGGAGGCCAACCCTGCCGCCCTGCCCCCCACAGCCCAGCCCCCCGTCGCCTGAGCCCGGCCCAGGAGGTGCGCCAAGGGGCGCCCTCCTTGCCACCGAGGAACACAGTCCAAGACCCCAGGCTCCAGAGAATGGCGCCTGGGGTCTTTTTGATCCGAGCCCTGGGAGGTGCTGCTGGGCTTACTGCCCCGGCAGCTGGTCGAGGCGGCCGTCGCGCTTGAGGCGGGCCTGCAGCTTCAGCCAACCGAGGCCCACTGGCAACCCCAGCACCAGGGGCACGGCCACCAACGCCGGCCGGGTGCTGGCCGCCAGCAGGGCCGCCGCCACCGCCAGAGCGCCCATCAGGAACGACTGGCCGGCGCTCTGCTGGGCCAGGGCGAGCCGACGAAGCAGGCGATCGGTTTCGCCGGCGCGGATCTGCACCTGGAGATCGCCCTGCTCGATGCGGGCCAGGCTTTCATCGAGCCGCCGCGGAATCCCCAACGCGCGGCTGCCCACATCGGCCGCCTGGCGGGTGATTTCGTTGAACAGATCGTTGGGGCCGTTACCGCTGGCGGTCATCAGGGGCAGCAGGTAGGGACGGGCGATCGCCATCAGGCTAAAGCCAGGATCGAGGCTGCGGCCCACCCCCTCGAAGGTCGAGAGGGCGCGCATCACGAAGATCAGCTCCGGCGGCAGGCGGAAGGGCTGGTCGTAGACGAGGGCGTAGAGATCGCCGGAGAGCTTCTGCAGCACATTGGAGCTGAAGGGCGGCGTGAGGGCTTCGTTGAGCATCAGCCGCACAAGACGCCGCACCGGCCCTAGATCGATGCCGGCGGCGATCACGCCGGCCTGCTGCAATTCCTCCACAAGGGCGGCCGCATCCCGGGCCGCCGCCACCCGCACCATGCGACCGATGCGGCTGCGCAGGCGCTCCGAGAGCTGGCCCATCATGCCGAAGTCGTAGTAGATGAGCGCCCCATCAGGGGCTACCGCCAGGTTCCCCGGGTGGGGATCGGCGTGGAAGAACCCGTAGCGGACCAGCTGCTGCAGGTAGCTGGCGGCCCCCTTCTCGGCCACGGCAGCGGGATCGACCCCAGCCTCCACGAGGGCGGCCCGGTCGGTGATCTTGATGCCGGGCACGTAGTCGAGGCAGAGCACCCGGCGGGAACTCAGCTCCCACACCACCGCCGGGATCCGGATGCCGGCATCATCGAGGAACTGCTGGCGAAAGCGGGCGGCATGCTCGGCTTCCAGCCGAAAATCCAGTTCCCGCAGCAACACACGCCGGCACTCCTTGGCGATTCCCACCCAGTCGCGGCCACGGCCCCAGCGGGGATGGCGCTGCACCGCGCCCGCCACCTGCTGGAGCACCTCCAGATCGAGGCGAAACAGGGGCTCAAGACCGGGCCGCTGAACCTTGAACACCACCTGCCGGCCGCTGCGGAGGCTGGCGCGGTGCACCTGGGCCAGGCTGGCGGAGCCGAGCGGTTCCACCTCAAGATCGATGATCTCAAGGCGGCGCTCCCCGAGTTCATCGGCGAGGATCCGCTCCACCACAGGAAATGGGAAGGCGGGCACCCGGTCCTGCAGGTGCGAGAGCTCCTCCACCACCTCGGCGGGGAAGACATCGGGGCGGGCCGAGAGGATCTGGCCGAGCTTGATGAAGGCCGAGCCCAGGCCGAGGAATTCGGAGGTGAGCCAGCGGGCCTGACGGCGGCGACGCACCGCCAGTCGTTCGGCGCTCCAGCCTTCGGGGTAGCTCCAGCGGCGGCTGTCCCACCAGAGGCCCACCAGCAGCTGGATCACCACCCGCCAGATGCGCAGGGGCCGGCTGAGGCGGGTGCCCCAGGGGAGAGCCGGGGGGGTGGTCATCAGGCCTTCGGCCCCGGGCCCTGGTTGGAGGAGGCTGCAGCACCGGCCACACCACGGGCGGAACCTTCATCCAGACGACGGGCGAGCTGGGCCACCTGGGCCCGCAGGGCATCGATCGCTTCCTGCGGATCATTCTGGGCGGATCCCCGGAAAGGTCCGGCGCCGCCATAGCCCCCCCCCCAAGCGCGGCTGGAGGAAGCCGTGGAGCCCTCCGGAGCCGCGGCGGGGGTTGCCGGGTTGCCCTGACGATCCAGCCGAGCGGCCTCCTGTTCCACCTCCTCCCAGAAGAGGCTGAGCTCCTGCTGAACGCGGGCCGGCGCGTCCTGGGCCAGCAGGCTGAGGGTGGCGGCGGTATCCGCCAGGCCACTGCCCAGGCGGGCCGCCAGCCGATTCACGGCGGCCTGGAGGAGGGATTGGGGGGCACTCATGGACGAAACCGGCTGGAGGGCCACAGGTCTGCTGGAACTGTGGCAGATCAGGGACGGGTTGCGGGGCTCGGCGCCGGTGGGGCCTCCGGCAGGGCCGGCAGGTTCAGGCCCGTCCCGGTGGCTGGCTCCGGGATGGAGCCAGTGGAGGGGGCGGGAACCTCGAGATTGGGTGCTGCGGGCTGGGACAGCGACTCCAGCGGCGTGCTTCCCCCTGCAGCGCGGGTGGAGGGTGGAGCCCCATCAAGGGAGTCGAGGCGGGCCCGTTCCGCCTCCTGCTGGGCCTGTCGATTTTCGGCCCGCTTACGATCCTCCAGCTCAACGCGCTGCTTCTCGGCATCCGCCTGATCCTGCTGGTTGCGTTTCTCCTGCTCCAGGGCCTCGAAATCGACCCACACATCCCGCGGAGCACCGCCGTAGCGGCGGCGGATGGCCTCGAGGGTCTCGCCGGGGAAGGCCTCGACGCCAAAGTTCTGATTGCCGGCGGGAGCGCCCCCCTCACCTTGGGCCCGGATCAGCCGCTCGGTGATGCCATGGCCAATCCCGAAGCACACACCGAGGACCAGCCAGTAGATCCAGTCCCGGCGGGCGGCGGAGCGGGGGGGTGGAACCGCGACCATGGGCAAGGGAGGTGAAAATGGAATGGCGCGCGACCCATACTGCCCGATGCGCCCGACCCCCCACGGAGTTCAGAATGGCGCGATCGGATCATTCGCCATCGGAGCGAAGCTGGGCCGGAGTGGCGGATCTCGGGAGCTGCTCCACGATGATGAGAATCACCATAGGGGCCTAGAGCCCAAGCGGCCTGCCCTCTTGGAGCGTGACACCATGACGTTCAGCATCCGCACCCACGATTCCTGGGGAGTTGTACCGGTCGGGGATTTTCAGAGCATCGAGGAGGCGCGGCAGGTATTCGCTGATCTCTGCCAAGACCCCTGGTACAAAGCCGACGGCAGCGTGAAGGGTGTGGAATTGATGCAAGCCAGCCCGGCGGGAGAAGCCCAACGCCTCGAGTGGTTTGCTTTCCGATAAGAACCCTTCAGCCACCGAGGGCGCCACCAAACCTCACTCGCATAGTACCAAATCTTTCTTGCCATATTTATAATTATTGACAGACTTGTGAAGCCAAAAGCATGCTTCTCACAGGCTCAAATTGACGAGACACTTTTAAGCGCCACGATCAGTAGTCGTCACCATATTTAACATCTGAGTCAGCATTCATTAGCTCCACGGTGGTTTGGTAACCCTTGGCAACGGTCACTTCGTGCTGAGCGCCGATGTCGTTCAAAGCGGCGACATCAAATTGAGGAGCGGTGATCCAACTGAACCCCTTGCCAAAAGTGTTGTCGGGATTCACCACATACCAATGACAAGCAGTGTCGGGAACCGAAACAGAACATTTGGTCCAGTCGTTGTCCCATTGAGGAACCTGAACAAAGACGAGGGCCGCAAACAGCATGCCCAGCAGGCTTTTGATCACAACAGCTTCACGAACTGAAACCATCTTACCTGATTTTGCCGTTTCCTGCGTCAAAACCGTGGAACGGATGCTTCAGGGACCGTCCGATGGAGGTCCAGTCCTCGATTCATGGTTGGGTGCCCGCATCACCTTGAGACGGATGCCGACCTGCTGGTTCCCATCCAGATGGGTGATGGGTAACCCCTGGGTCATCCAGCGGTGGAAGTTGCGGTTCGATGCCAGCAGACCAGGCACATTGGGGTTCGCCAGTTGGAGCAGCGCCGATTCAATGGAGCAGGCTGGAACGCCCGGGTTCAGGCGTTGGAGTGCTGAGCGCAGACGCCCCCGTGAAGATCACCTGCCTGAAATCGGTGCGTTCTGGTGAGGTGCCGTCTGAGGCAAGATTAGGAGCAAAGGCATAGGCGTATCCCAGTTCCTTGAACCACTCAAGGCACTGCTGCTCCAAATGGTCTTCGGTGATCAGTGCCCTGGGATAAGCCTAAAGAACCTGCCAAAGGCCGGCACGGGGTGAGCCATGGCGGAGTAGGCGCCCCTTTTGCTGGAGCGCAGCCAGATGCTTCTCCACTGCTCGCTGGCTGAGCTGTAGACGTTCTGCCAGGCGGCGTGCCGAGAGGGTGGGCTCGGTGGCGAGATCCCGCAGGATCAGCGCATCGATCGCGGCTCCTGGTGTGGCGCCGATCGCCGCAGCCAGGGCATCGTGGATGGCTTCCAGCTGGTAGGCCACGAAGGGCTCCAGATCACCCAGCTGATCCTCCTCGATCGGCAGCCAGGCGAGCAGCGGGTTCCAGCGGCTGAGGATCAGGGTCTGCCAAAGGCGGCCGAGGCGGCCATTGCCATCGGCGAAGGGACGGCTGAACTCCAGCTCGTAATGCGCCACGCAACTCACGAGCAGGGGATGCCAGGCGCTGGCGGCCAGCCAGGTCAGCAGGTCGTTCACCAGATCCGGCACTCTGGCGGCAGGCGGTGCCATGTGCACGAGTTGGTCACCGCGGTAGATGCCCACGCCACCATTGCGGAACCGTCCAGGAGCGTCGATCAAGCCAGCCATCAACAGCCCGTGGGCTTCGAGAAGATGCTGGGGATTGGAGGAATCAAAGCGGGGCAGGGCGTCGTAGGCGGCGATGGCATTGCGCACCTCCTGGATGTCGCGGGCCGGTCCGATCACCCGCTGGCGATCGAACAAGGCGGTGACCGGCTCGATGCTGAGGCTGTTCTGCTCGATCGCGAGGGAAGCCTGGATCGTGTGGATGCGGTTCTCCCGGCGCAGGCGGGGTGATGGCAAAGCATCCTGACGGGCGCTCGAGCGGCCGAGGGCCTCGGCAATGGCGGCGACGCGGTTGAGCAGCTCTGGGGTGAGGGTTAGGGGCGGGCTGTAGGGGGCGTCTGGGTGCATCAGCCGGGAACCACCACCCGTGGCGGCAGGTTGAGCTGACGGATCCTGCGGGCGAAGCCGCGGTCATCGAAGGAGGCGATCGTTTGGCAACTGCGGCAGCTGGCGTGGTGGAGGGCATCGGCGAAATCCAACCCGGCGCGCAGGCCAGCCACGGCCTGAACCACGGCGGGCCTGTCTTCCAGGGTGAGGGTGGGATGGCCGAGCAGCACATCGAACACCGCGAGCACCTGGGGGGCTGCAAAGCCGTAGTAGCCCCGCAGCACCCACTCCAGTTCCAGGGCAACGGTTTTGGGCAGAAAGAGGAACTGGCCGGATTCGATCAGCTGCCGGGCTGCCTGCCGTTGGCTTTCGGTGGCTAAATCGGCATCCGCTTCAACCACGAAGTAGCGGGCCAGCACATTGGTGTCGAGGCCGATCACGGCTCCAGCAGGCTGGCGGGATCAAAGTGAGCCGGCACGGGCGGCCGATGGCTGGACAGCATCCCGAAACCACTGGCGTTCACAGCTTGCTCCTGCCTGAGGGGGCGCACCTCGATGTGGTCGCCCACCAACTGAAAGCTCACGCGGCTGCCGCGGGCGAGGCCGAGCTGCTGGCGCAGGGCCTTGGGAATCGTGACCTGGCCCTTGCTGGTGAGGGAGCTGGTGGCCTCGGAATCCATGGTGGCCAAGCGCAGGTCTTACGAGGTAATACTAGCCAGCCCTAGCTTCGTTCTCCATCCCAGTTCACCTGTCTTTGACGGTGCTCGCGCAGGGTGAGACCGCTGGCATCCTTCCATTCGATCAGCCCGTTGGCGGTGCGTGCCCGTAGCGATTCCCAGCGAGCATCGGCAGGCACCCAGAACACGTTCTCCTGGGTGAAAATCAGACCCAGCACTAGGTGCTTGTATTCCGCCGCATCCATCTGGGCACAGAGCTTGTCGGCACTCGCCCAGAGCACTGCCTTGAAATCCTTGGCGGGTGCTTCCTTCTTCGCCCTGCCTCGACCCCGCTTCGGCGCTGGTTGCTCTTCTGACCTCAGCGCTGCCAGCAGGTCATCGAGACTGCCCAGGTCTTCCCCCAGATCCTCGTCTTCGGTGTCGGAAGTAGGGAATATGGCGAGTCTGTCACTGGGACTGGTCACCTCCGCCCATTCTGCCCTCTGGGACTAGGTTCTGCCCGTTATGCAGTGGGCGCATACAACCCCGTAGTTCTAGAACTTCAATGGGTGCAAGGCGAGTCCTGGGGTTTGCAGGGTCTGGCAGGCGTTGATCCCTTCTCAGGCGGCATCTGTCAGCCACTGTGAGCACTGGACTGCACCATCGCTCGGATAGCGACGTCGCTAAGTCTTCGCCCAGATCCTCTCTAGGGCCTTACGGAATGCTTCCTCGCTCAGCGGTTTTGCCAGTTCACGCTTCCTCAGCGTGCTGCTGATCCACCAGACCTGAAGACCGCCAAAGGCAAGGGCGACCAGACCCAGTTGGATAGATCCCCAGTTCAGGTTATCCATCGTTTCGCTTGCTGCGCCTTCATACATCGCTTGATTAGTGCTGCCTCTTTATTTCAGAACCTTGAACACTCCTGGTCATCCTGTGTGACATGTAGGGCACCCTGAGCAACGTATTGGATTATGACTGACCTGGAAGGCAAACCAATCAGCGCCTGCCCTGAGAAGTTACGTTTTGATTCTGGGAATTGACTTCCTGTGCTTGGAGTCGATCAATGAGGCACTTCAAAATGTCAGAGCAGAGTTCTCCATTGACATCCCAGCACAGTGCCGTTGGCAAAATGTTGATCTGCTCTTGACCCATTTGTTGCTGATGCTTTCGATATATGATGTCAAGCGAACCTACCCTCTGTGGTTGCCAGACTTACTTTTTGACGGAAGAAATCCTAAAGACCTTCAGGAGCACCTCACGGACCGCCGTGGACCACTCGATAACTGGATCCCAACTCATGAAGTTCTGTTACAAATCGTGAGCGGTTCGTCTGTGCGGATCCGTTTCTTCCAAATTCGCTCTAGTCGCTGCTGACCGTCCCCTCGCTCAACAGTCTTGGCAGGTCTCAGGTCGCAAAGTTCTGCTGATTCACCAGGTCGACCGACAAGGTATTCATTAGGTCGTGTAATCGGCGTTGATCTATGCGTGAAGCAAAAATCCAGTCAGGCACTGGGTTCTGACAGTCTAGAGTCTTGACACTTCTTTGACACTTGGTGGTCAAAACCCAGTCCCAACGGTGGGTCTGTGACCTTTTTGACACCAAAACCCCTCTATGGCGAGGTTCGGACGGGTACTGGATCGGGTTGACCTGCAGGGCGGCAAAAGGAACAACGCGTACATCTATAGGGACCCCCAGAAGGGCGGGAAATGGCACCTGCACTTCCTGAACAGGGAAACCGACCAGAAACACAGGTTCGTCCTGAAACGACCGAATGGCGGGTTCCCTGACCCCTCACCGTTGGGCGAGGACGAGGCACTCGGTCTGGCACAAGAGCGATACATCGAACTGAGAACCAGAACAGATCGTGGCGAGGTGGTCAATGTCCTGACCATCGGAGAAATGGTGGATCGGTTTTTGGAGCGAGAAGCAAAACGGATCAGCAACCGACCCCACGAAGGGATCACAGCAGCAAGGCACAGACTGATCCGCAACCAGTGCAGGCATTTCCTCAACTACTGCAGTGATGGTCGCGGTGGTCCGAAGAAAAAGGTCCATCTGGTCCGTCGGGGATTTCTAGATGGATATCAGTATTGGCGAGAAGAACAAACCGACGAACTGGACAAACAAGGGCACAAGTTACCAAGACCAACGACCCTCAATGGCGAATTCTCAACCATCAAGAGAATGTGGCGAGAAGTCGCATTGGCACAGGGATTTATAACCAGAGATCAGTTACCTGAAGTCCCTTATGCGAAAGCATCAAAAGACCAATCTTACCGAAGATCCGCATTCTCAGTTGAAGAGTGGGTTCAGATAGAGAAGGCAGCACGTCTGTACTGGATTGAAGGCAAAAGCAGGTATGACGATGATGGAAATCTAATGGGATATCAAAAGATCACAAGAGGACCTAACAAGGGAGAAAGCAGCGATAGACCAATCACGAGAAATAATCTCTATGGAGTCAACAAAGGCAAAGGTACACGGCAGTCAGATCGAGCAAAAAATCAACTCACGCATCGTCAGATGTTGTATCTGGCAATGCGAATCTCTATGGAATCAGGAATTCGGATCGGTTCACTGAGAAAAATACGGTGGTCCCATATCAGTGAGAACAAGACACTCAGTGGAGAAGACAGAAAAATCTGGTGCGTCATTGAAGTTCCAGCAGAAAACACCAAAACAGGGCGTTGGTACGAACTAAGCGCACCGATTGCATCGCACCTCGAACGTCTCAGGAAAATCAGTAACCCAAAGACCAAGACCGATCTTCTCTTCCGAAATCAGACAACCGGAAAAGAATTCAGCGACAGGATTTGGAGAGACGGTCTTCTTGAGATGTTGGTAGAAGCAGGATTGGCAACCTGGGCAAATCCAAACTCAATCAACCAACGCAAAGTGGAGATTTCATCAGGCAAAACCCTGACCTGGTACTCGTTCCGTCACACCTGGATTACCTTCGCACTGGAAAGAGGTGTCCCCATCGCAACCGTATGCAACAACTGCGACACCTCTATCGAGTACATCCAAGAGCACTACTTCCACTACGACGCAAAGAGAGCAACAGAAGCACTTTCAACGGGCAGGAAAGGTCTGAAGGCAGCAGTGGGCAAGGACTGGATGCGGGATCCTTACGTGGAGGAGTGAAATCCTGATCAGAGAGTAAATTCCTTAACGGAACATATTGGCAATACCTCAATCGAGTACACCCAGCAGCAATACCTCCACTGCGACGCGAAGAGGGCAACTGGGGCACTAGCGACCGGGAGGAAGAGTCTGAAAGCAGCGATTGATGACGACTAGTTCACCTTGGTCCTGAGATCCTGCATGTAAAGACGCCAAAACTCTTCATTAAAATGCATGCGATCGTTTTCAGCGTTTTCAGACCTGGAAAATCGATTGTGAGTAGAAAACTTCCTCTCTAAAGTCGACTCTGGTTGAAACAAGAGTTGAATATTGTTTTTCTCGCAAAAGTTATTCAGGTTATTCGCGAATCTCTCCATGAATCTAATGGGTAGATTATTGGATCTCTCCCATGGATCACAAAGGAGTACACATTTGCCCTTAGCAATCGAAGGGAATAATGAAATTGGTTCATTAAAGATGCTTCCAGGGAGTCGCGTGAAACAGTCGTCTCTTTCAAGGATTGCGTTCACGAGCGAAGAGGAGAGCATCTGCGAAGGTCTAGCATATCTTTGCGGTTGAATATACTGACCAACAAATATTATCCGATCATAATCGGCGAGGTCTATTCTTCTATCGGGTTCCTGGGCATTATTGCCAACAACTGATCCATCAACAAAGTATCTTCCACCGACTGCAGACCAGTCCCGATTCAGAGGGGCAGCGGTGACATAGTATTCGTTGTGAGAATCAGAATAAATAGCATTAATTACAATCTTAGCATTGCCAAGATGCGATCCTCCGCACCATAGTATTTTTCTCATTAAGAAAATGCCTCCATCAATGCCTCCTCGCATTGAACATCTTCCAAAGTTTTATTCACGGAGGAAACGGACACAGGAACATTTTTTTGTTGTTGCAAAATGGGATGAACTGAGAAGAAATGTCTCATAACAGTATCAACGGTTTCATCTCTGACAGATCTCAGGTTTTCCGAGAATCCAGTAGAGTGCATCCTAGGATTTGTAACTATCTCATAAGAAGGAAAGTAGTCAACATGTCCTTGATTGGTGGAAACTTGACCTGCAACACTTCTTAGAGTTGATTTTGAATAGACAGTGGACATTAAAACATGTTTTCCACTAGCAGTAGCGGTTAAAGGCACAGGAGAGACTGTCAGCAGAACCTTAAAGGGTTTTTCACCCCTGATCTTCTTCAATACATTTTGGAACTCATTGAAGTCCTTGATGATCTCTCCGAATTGTGCATTCTTAAATTCATATAGATCGTCGTCAAACTCACCTACCAAAGTTCCTGGTGCAGTTGGGTACACAGTTCCAGACTCTTTATGAACCCACATTTCAGTAAGTCCAAAAGTAAAAATAAACAAATCAAGACTTTCGAAAAGTTTTTTGACCCGTGAGAGATGGTATTGACGAAGTTCTGCAACTTCTTCTAGTGAGTCAAGACCTTCGGGTTCAACAGCGGGTCTCAATGCATCATAGAATTTTCCGTTCTTTTCCCAGATGAAATTCTGAGGAGTCCACTCACCTGCAACCTCTTGAGCAAGTTGCAGTAACTGACGAATAGTATAGATATTTCCATATCTGGCAGAATACATTGAGAACCCAAACTTCTGATGCAGACTCTCAGGTAGTCCTGGCGGTGGTGGTTCGACATCTAAGACGTTGTATCCATTCTTTTTTAGGTGACGAGAAATATGTTGCGCAAAGCAAGAACCAGCAGTCGCAATCTTTGTGTTGGCAGGAATATTGAACTTTTTCTTGTAGATCCCCTCAATCTCATATGGATTTTCCTGGGCAACACCGGTCTTCCAGAATGCACTTTTAGGAAGATCCGAATATGGATTTTTTCCCATGGGGGGGGGACGCATCTTTATAAATTGTACCTCAACTCCCGCGGTAGGAGCGGCGTCCCATGGAGTGGTGTAACTCGGGAGGATCAGCCCCGGCGTAGCCGGGGCTGACGGCTCGCCTCCCTCAGATCTCAGCTGTGGCAATGGGT
>Ga0208360_1000016_pt1 | contig 85782 bp, 107 predicted proteins | sample LakMenE27Jul10ns_FD_150739 | JGI IMG/M metagenome (GOLD analysis project Ga0208360, IMG submission 150739) | Freshwater microbial communities from Lake Mendota, WI - 27JUL2010 deep hole epilimnion ns (SPAdes) | ecosystem: Environmental > Aquatic > Freshwater > Lake > Epilimnion/Euphotic zone ...
CCCCGGGGGGGGGGGGGGGGCGCGAATGCAGATTCATCACTCACCCGATGACTTCTCCTGCAAAAAACGCTCAACCAGGGTCGGACTCAGGTGAGTCAGCAGCACGGCAAGCCGATTCAATGCTCTGCTTTGTCCATAGCCATAACGGCCACTGTCTTCGTGGTTCGCACGAGGAGCGAGACACAACCCTGCCAACGGCGGAATACTGATCTCACCGTCGCCGCCCAGCACCGTGACCCACTCCGCTCAGAGCGCCGCTCAGCCCGAGGACAACAGCGCCCCCTGTGGCTTGCAGGCCGAGGGCGGCGTCCACGGCCAGGCCTTGGTTCAGCTCCAGGGCATCGCCATCTGGAACGGCGCGCCGGCTCCGGCCGCGTTGCTGCTGCAGCTCGACCAGCGCTGGCAGGAGCGCGCCTTCGCCCTGATCGCTCCCGCCGGGGGGAACGGCGCCGCCGTCCGCCGCCTGGCGACCCTCATCTCCCTCTCCCTGGAGCACTTCACCGCCCTGGTGGAACGCCTGGAGCAGCTGCACCAGATCCTGGGCCTCCTCCGCATGATGACCGAGGCCAGCGTGATCGATGCCGACGGGATGGAGGTGGTCGACACCATCCAAGAGCTGGTGCTGCAGCGCTATCTGGAGCGGATCGGCACCAGCGCTGAGGCCAACGCCTGGTTGGTCCAGCTGCGGCGGAGCCTGGAGCCCCAGCTGCGCCTGGAGCGATTCCTGCGCCACTGCGGCGGTGAAACCCTGCAGGCGATCGCGGCCTCTTCCACACCAGCGGTGTCGCGGGAGGCGGTGCGCCATAACCTCCTCCCCATCGTCTCCTGCCTCGACGCTTGCCCAAAGCGGATCGCCCAGCAGGTCTCTGAGCGCCGCGAGCAGCGGGAACGGATGCAGCTGGCGTCGCTGCTGCAGAGGAGCCTGGAGCGGATCGGTCGCTTTCCCTTCCACAGCGATGGTCCGATCGAGCGGCCGGTCGCCTGCAGCGCCGCCATGGCTGAGCGCCTGGAGGGCGTGGCCAAGCTCAACCTCAACCGGCGCCTTGCACTCCATGCCGAGCTCGCCATCCCGGTGCCCGAGGCGGAATGGGCCCTGCACCTGCGGGTGATCGCCAACAACGAGGAAGACGCCGGTGCGGGCTACTGGCATCACGAGGAGGCCCTGCGGGAATTCCTGCATCGCTATGCGGCGCTGCTGGGTACACCGGGCCTGATGCCCAAGCAGAAGCAGCTTCCCGACGCCGTGCGAGGAGCCGTCCAACGCCTGGGCGGCCAGTCAGCGGTGGCCGCCTTGGTGGGCCTGAAATACCAGGGCCAACTGGTGGGCGAGAACGGCCGCACCTATTGGACGGAGGCGCGCCTGATCGCCCTGCTGGAGCAGACCGTGGCCCAATGCGGCCTGGCCGCCAACGCCATGCCCAGCAAGCCGCAGATCACGGCCTTCCTGGCCAGCGGCGTGGTGCCGGAGTACCGCGACAAGCAGCCCAACTCGGTCTTCGCCGCCCTGAGCCGTCAGAGCCGCCTGAGCTGGCCGCAGGTGGCGGAGCGCTTTGGTCGGATGCCGCAGGGCTGAACGCGGGGCTGACTGCGGGGCTGAAGACACCCCGCGATCGCACCCTGTGCCGCATCGCGGCCGATCCCGATTCCCCTCCCTTCCGGTCTCTCGTTATCCCCACCCGATCCCCTTCGCCGATGACCACCCACACCCCCGATCCCCATGCCTGGCTCTCCCAGCTCGACGAGACACCCAGGAGCATCGACAGCCTGGTCGACGATGGCTTTGAGGGCTTCTCCCTGCAGGACTTGACCCCCTGGTTGGGCGATGCCAGCGCCATGCGATCAAGCGCAGCTTCAACAGTCCGCCCGAGACCGATCCGCTGCGGATCCTGATCGCCACTGATGCCGCACGGGAGGGGGTGAACCTGCAGAACCACTGCAAGCGCCTGGTGCACTTCGATGTGCCCTGGAATCCGGGGCGGATGGAGCAGCGCAACGGCCGCATCGATCGCACCCTGCAGCGGGCGCCGCAGGTGTACTGCCACTACTTCGTGCTGCCTCAGCGCCCGGAAGACACCGTGCTCGACACGGTGGTGCGCAAAACAGATCAGATCCGCCATGAGCTGGGCTGCCTGCCGCCGGTGGTGATCCGCAAGCTCAACGAGCTGCTGGCCAAGGGCATCAATCCCACAGCGCTTGCCGCCACCCTGGCGGAGATCGAGGGGCTGGATCAGGAGGAAGCCTTCCGCCGCACGCGACTCCTGCTGGAGGAGGAGCTGGAGGGCAGCCGCGAACGCAAGGAGAAGCTGGAAACCCAGGTGGGCACGCTGGAGCGCTATCTGGAGCGCTCGCGCAAGTGGCTCAACTTCAGCAGCGGCCTGTTTCGCGGTGCCCTCAACACCAGCCTGCAGCTCACGGGAAGCAGCAACGGCAACGGGACGCTAGCCCTGCGCCCCCGGGATCCGGCCCAGGCGGCGGCGGATCCTGACCGCGCCATCTGGGAGTTCCCCTCCGCCGAGGAGCTGCCCGGCGGGGATGCGGTGTGGGGTGATGTGCTCGATGCCCTGCGGCCGCCGCGGCAGCCGGGTCAGAAACTGTGGCAGTGGCGGCAGGAGACGGCGCTGCAGCCCGTGGTGTTCCGCGATCCACAGGAGGTGAATGCCGATCGGGTGCATCTGCACCTGGAGCATCCGCTGGTGCAGCGGTTGCTGCGGCGCTTCCTGATGCGCGGTTTTCAGAGCGATGCGCTCAAGCGTGCAGCGGTGCTGGGCACGACAGACGACACAGCGAAGCTGATCGTGTTGGCCCGTTTGAGCCTCTACGGCCATGGGGCGGCCCGCCTGCACGATGAAGTGCTGGCGGTGGTCGCCGAGTGGGATCCGGCGGATCCGACCCGTCGCCTGCGCAAGCTCAGCGAGGAGAAGAGCCGCCGGGCCCTGGAGGATCTGGAGGTATCGCTGCAGCAGCGGCTGGAGGCACCGGAGGGGACCACGGCCACGTTGAAGGCCCACCTGGCGGCGGATGTGGCGCAGCTGCGCGAGCCCCTCGATCGCGTGGTGGACCAACGCCGTGAGGAGGCTGCTGAAAAGCTCGGCAAGCGGGCCGAGGAGGAGGCCGCCCGCTTCTGCAAGGTGCTGGAGGAGCAGCGCAAGCGCATCCTCAGCAGCCGCAGTCGCGTGAAGGACAACCCCGATCAGCTGCTGCTCGAACTGGGCGACATCCCCGATGCCGAAGAGCTGAAGGCGGTGCGCCGCCAGGTGGCCGACAACTGGCGCTACTGGGAGCAGCGGCTGGAATCGATCGACAGCGACCTGGAGCGAGAACCCGAGCGCATCCGCCGCACCTTCGCGCTGCAGACCCATCGGGTGGAACCGGCCGGAGCGATCTACCTCTGGCCCCAGGGGGCCGAGACCCAGGGGGTGCGCTGATGGCCAGATCAGTCCAGTCAACCCAGCACAGCCACGGGATAGTCGCGCATCAGGGGGTCAACGCTCACCAAGGTGAGGCGCTCCTCAACAGCCTGCGCAATCAGCAGCCGATCAAACGGGTCTTTATGCGGCACGGGCAATTGATCCAGGCGTCGGATATGCGGCCACTGCACGGGCAAGAGCAACCAACCTTCCTGTTCCACAACCCAGCGATGAATCTCCGGCAGCGTCAACTCGAGATCCAACTTGCCCAGTTTCACCTTGATCTGGATCTCCCACAGGTTGACCACGCTGCAGACAATCCGATGGCCTGGATCAGCGATGCAACGGGTGGCTGCGGAGGAGAGGCGCGAAGGTTCTGCCAACCACCAGATCAGCACACTCGTATCGAGAAGAAAGCCGGCGCCACTCAAGGAATCAGAAACTCCTCTGCAAGAGGAGCGTCGAAGTCTGCATGGGTGTGCATCTTGCCGATCAGGCCGCCGGGCTGCCGGGGGGCAGAGACAGACCGTGCGGCTGAATCCTGCATTGCTGCCAGCAGCGCGCCAACCTCGCTGCGCTGCTCAGGCGACAGGCGCTCCAGCTGCTGCTGCAAGGACGGGCTGATCGAGGTCATGAGCAAACCCGCAGACGCCAAGGGCCATTCTAGTTGGGTTGAGCCTGCCTTCCCCCAGGAGGTGCTCTGATGGCAACGGTCACCCCCGGCCCCCACACCCACGAGCTGTGGCTCGGCCTGGTGCAACCCGTAGGCCTGGTGGTGGCCCCGGCGGTGCTGAGTGCGCTGCAGCTGTTCCCGAACCAGAGCACTCCCTATCTCTCCGCGCGCCAGCGACAACTGGAAGCTCTGCTGGAGGAGGTGGACGGGCCCGGCGGCCAGGGGCCGAGCGGCCAGCCGCTTCAGGTGGTGACGAGCTACGCGGCCCTGGCCATGGAACTGCTGGATTGGGGCGAGGCCGACCTGCTGCCCTTCGCGCAGCTGCAGCCCCGCTCGGACGGAAGCCTGCCTGAGGTGCGCCTGGAGGAATACGGCGAAACCCTCCGCCCCACCCACGGTGTGCCGGCGTTCGACGCAGCTGGCGAGGGCTCCGAAGCGGGAAGCAAGCTGCAGGCCCTGGTGCTCGACCTCACCCAGTGGCGCACGGCCAACGGCGAGCTCAAGCCCCAGTGGGGCCTGGACTTCGACAAGCCCTGGAACCCCACAGGCAACGGCTGGGATGCCACGCCGCAGCAGCGCTTCGAGCGGCTGTTGAAGGAAACGGAGATCCCCATCGGCCTCCTGTTCAACGGCGCGTCGCTGCGGCTGATCCACGCACCACGGGGCGAATCGAGCGGATACCTCACCCTGCCGCTGGAGCCCATGGCCGAGGTGGCGGGCCGGCCGATGCTCGGCGCCCTGGAGCTGTTACTGGGGGTGGACCGGCTGTTCGGCGGTAATCCGGGGCAGCGCCTGCCGGCGCTGTTGGCGGCGAGTCGCAAGAACCAGAACGAGGTGAGCACCCGCCTGGCCGAGCAGGTTCTGGAAGCCCTGTGGGAGCTGCTGCTGGGCTTCGATGAGGCCGAACGCGTCGCCCGCGATGCCGGCGGCACCGTGCTGGCGGGGCTCCAGGGGAGATCGAGGGTCACGCTGCTGCGCGTGCCGTCATCGAATCGACGCGTCAGCTGAATCCGGCCGCTCATCTCTCGCACGCTCCAGCCGAGGCCGTGCTCCCGCTTGATCGCATCGCGCAGGGTGATCTCACCCAGCGGGGGCTGGAGGAAGGCATCAAGGCGCCCGGTCGCTTCGCGCAGATTCTCGCGCAGAATCGCGCGAACATGCCCATGCAAGCCCCAGCAGCCCTGCCCTCGTCAAAGGCAGAACCCTTGCTCTGGCTTGCTTTTTGAAGACGCCCCCTGTGTGATTCGAACACACGACCGGCTGCTTAGAAGGCAGGCGGACGCGACTCAGATCGCTTGCGGGGCAGCGGGTTTGCCTGGAGATTACGTTTTGTGGGTCAAAAGCGGGTCAAATGGCGGGCGGCTGATCTCACCCGCCATCCCCATCCCACCTGCCCATCCTCCGCTTCGGGTGCGGCCTCCCCACCAGCAGAGGGCGCAGCCGGCCCGATGGTCTGGCCTGGCGGGTGCCGTTGTGGATCTCCATCAGGATGGTGATTAGATCCTCTGACGGGTCGGGCATGGCGGTGCGGTTGGGTGCTCCATAGGGTTCCCAAGGGCGGACAGGGGCCGCGGCGGGCAACTGGGTGGCCACCATAAGATAGCCAACCCATTCAATCTGCATAAATTAAATGAATACAGCTACACGCATCGCGCTAACTGTCACCATCGCCACCGCTGCCGCCATGGCTGCACCGCTCTTAGCTTTTCCAGGCATTGAGACACTAAACCAGCTTCTATGGCAAGTCAGTTACTGGCTCCCTTCTGGGCTTGCCGGTCCTGTGACATGGTTGCTTGTGCTTGCAATGGCATCTTTGGCGATCACAGCTCTTGTCCTTGTAATTGTCCGAATCTGGAAAAGATAGGGGGCTCCACAGAAAACCCGCGCCACCCCTAGCCATTGCCCTCCGTGCCACCAGCAAACTTAAGATCCTCAATCTTCCCCGTTTCGGTAATGCACGCCGCCTGCTCAACATTCATTCCTCCAAATCCGTTCCTTGCCCGATACTTGATAACTACTCCTTTCTTGCCCTCTCCGGCAGGCAGGCCATAGCCCGTGCTTTCGATTCGCTCAAAACTGCTTGGATCTCTAAGGTTTTTCCGAATCGACGCTTCGCAGATGTAGACTATTTCCCGTATTGTTTTTTCGTTTTCTTTTCTTTGTTCTCCAAGCGCTTCTTGTCTTTTCTCGGCCTCGGCGGCCTGCTGCTCCCGGATTTTCTTTTCTTTCTCCATAGCTTCCTGCTTCTTTGTTTCTGCTTTTCTTAGCTCTACGTCTTTTCTGCCGTTGCCGCTACAGAATCCCGTCCCTTTTTCGTAGTCAGAATCGCCGGCCACGCATTTTTTTCCTATTGCGGTGCCCAATGCGAGCATGGCAAGGAAGGTTCCAGCAAAACCCCATAGCACCTTTGGCAGCCAACTTTTCTTAGCCATTAGAGAGGTAAGGATCTGCTTGGAGGTTACTTGCGCCATTCTCTATCAACCCGCACCACCCCCCCCCCCGCACCCTGGGCAGGCGGCGGCGGGGGTGGGGCAGATAGGCGGGCCGGGGGCGTGGCCAGGCCCAGGGCTGGGGGCGATAGGCCCGCACGGCGGCCAGCAGATCGGCCAGATCATCGGCAGGGGTGGGCATCGGCGGGGCCGGGGTGGGAGTGCTGCTGCAGGGTTCCCCCAGGCGGACACAGACGGCAGCCACCGTACTTGCAAGGAGTAAGAAAAAGGCCCCAATTGCTGATCGCAAATGGGGCCAAGGGAACCAGTAGGCGCTAGGTATCGCCGAGAAGTTGATCAGGCGAAAGGGGCAGTAGTGACGTTGTTGTTGGCTGCCTTGATTCGCCGTTTCAGCCTGCGGGTGTAGCCGAAGGCCGCTGCTGCACCTAAGACTGGAGTAGGCCCAGGGACTCCAACATCAATGTGTAGACTGGTACCCGCATTTACATCTGTACTCTGAACTGATGCAAAGGAAGTTCCAGCAAGTGCCTCTTCAGGAAAGACATAGTTTATGACATCGTTATCTAGATCAAGAAACAATCCAGATTGGTAAGGGAGAGGAAGTTGGGCTTCAAGGTCAACGAAGACTTTAGATAGCCAACTATCTATGCTACTGCCCCCAATCTGACTGAATGGAAACTGCGTCATAGCAGAAACAGTCTGAGAGAGAGTGCTAAATCCAATAGAAGTGGCAAAAATAGATTCATTTCCATCGGAATCAAGGCCAGCGAGGCTGCTTGCACCAGAGATCAGCGATCCATCTTGACCGACCTTTTTTGCCTTTTGCTGCCTAAAATCTTTTACCGTATACATCTGTCCTGTAGAATCTCCGATAGCGAAGCCAATAACTGGGGGGCCGCAGACTATTTCAAAAATACCGGACACGCTGCAATTAGAGCCCGCTGGAATGGCAGCAAAAATTAGATCTCTTTTAGCTTGTGCACTGGTTCCTTTTGGTATATTTTTAACTACCCTGATCCAAGACCCATCAGCGTTCCTAACATTAAAGGAGAATGTTCCATCTTTTGTAGCTGCACTATCGAAAGAGACTTTCAGGTCTGCATAAGCGGCATTTTGTGTGCTAAATATACACAGAGAAGCGCCAAGTGCCCCAATGCCAATGAAGCGCAACTTATGAATTATAAAAGCGGACATTTGCTGTTTTCCTGGATTTTGTGCGACAGGTGCAGGCGAGGAGGTCATTTAATTAATTGACACGTCAAATAATAGTATCCATAAAAATTGAGACAGTCTTTGTCTTTTTGCTGCAAATTTGCTATAAATGTGGTGCTCCTGCAAGGTTCCCCCACGCGGTCCGCCTCACCGCAGCGATTCGCAGGCCACCCCATCCCGTTCTTGTCTAGGAAGGTGTGCCCCTGTTTCAGCAGCTCCTGCGCACGGTTAAAGCTGCCGATCTGCCGGCAGGTGAGCTTCCGGCCGCTGTAGCCGCCAGCAGGGGCCGCGACGGGCGGGGCGGATCCAGCAGCAGGCGTGAACGGGGCGGCAGTGGATGCGGCAGGCGGGCGGGGGCCTTTGCGCCAATCCCACGGCCGCTGGATCCCCCCAGGTACGGCCCACACGCCGATGCGCTGCCGTTGCGCGGCAGCCTCAGCCGCCAGGTAGGCAAAGCCATCGCAGGCGGCCAGATACTTCTGGTAGGCGAAAGCCTGGCCGCTGCTCACCATCGCCAGGTTGACGTTTTGGCCATTGCGGAACATCTCGGCCACCGTGCGGCCGTACTTGTCGATGGTCTGGGGGCGAAGCGACACCACCGAACCGACCGGTGCCAGCTCCTGCAGGCGTTGCCGGGATGCGGCGCCGTAGGGGTGTTGGGCCGTCTCGGGGGCGTCGATGCAGGCCATGCGGATCGTTAGCCGCTTGGCGTCGTCGCTTACCCGCATGGTCTCGCCATCACCCACTGATAGGACCGTGGCAGCGCCGGCAGGGCCGGCCAGCAGCATGAGCAGGGCAAGGGGGCAGGACGGAGCATTACGGCTTCACGGCCCCGGCAGTGGTGCAGGCGGCGCCTTTCTGGATCTTGGCGTCAGTGGTCGAGCGGGCCAGGTTGCGGGTGCCGTTGGATGCGCTCACCTTCTGTCAGTAGTAGCCGCCTTTCACCTTGCCTTCGGCCAGCACCTCCGCCAAGGCGGGGCCAGCGGCCAGGGCCGCAATCAGCAGGAGCAGGGTCAGGGTCAGGGATCGGCGGCGCATGGTGCCTATAGCCGTGCCTGCCAATGATGGGGCCGATAGGGGCAGGCGGTAAAAATGCTGCCACGCCGACCGCCGTCTTTGTGCGCATGTCAATGACAGATTCCCCATTCGGGTCCGTAGGCCAATCAGCTGGTGGACACGATCGGTGCGATCCCGAGCCTTTCCAATCTCTGCAGGGCACGCAGATCCTTCATCAGAATGAACAGTTGCAGCGGGTTCGTGGGTGAAGGTTGAAAATCGAAACGCTCATAAAAGCTACGGACCGTGGCATTTTTGGCATGCACAGCCATGGCACGGATCCCGGCGATTGAGGCGGCTTCCAGGGTGCGCAAGACAGCGTGCTTTAACAAGGAGGATCCGACTCCACGTCGCTGATAACTCACGGCCACTGCCATCCTGGCTAATAGCATCACGGGAACAGGGCGGCGAGCCATCCCCTTGATTATTCGTTCGGAAGCATCACAGTGAGCGACTTCACTCACCACTAGAGTATAAAAGCCGATCACTTCTCCATTGTTTAGTGCCACGTAGGTGCATGATTCGTCAGAGCGAATTGCAGTAAGCGCAAAGCGCGATAAGAACTCATTAAGAGCATGTTCACCACAATCAAAGCTGTCCAAGATATGGGTCTTGTCCAACAATTCAATCCTTAGGCCACACATTGAAGCTCATTTCAATTCGCCAAGCTCAATCGCACTGGGTTCTAGGAGCAGGCGATGGAGCCTAGGGAGCCGGCGGGCCGGTGCATCAAGGGCGGCCTGAAAAGCTTCCCAATTCGGTGTATCCAGAACAAGGCGCCGTTGATCTGCCAGGGCGTCGTCGGCACTGCTGGCCAAGGCGCGCTCCACGAAAGGAGGCATTCGGTTAGCTGGGCACTGCCCAGGCGATGCGGGTCGGTGGTGGTTGTGGGCAGCCGAACCGATCAGGTGGGGCTGATAGGGGGCGGCTGGGGCCTGGGCACTGCCCAGGCGGTGGGACGGCGCCGGGGCCCGCTGCTGTGGAGCAGGAGGCGGGGCGGGGGTGACGGAGCAGAACAGGAAGCCAGCTCTAGGGCCAGGATGGCCAGGGATCTCAGTAAGGGTCTGTGTTTTGGTGTGGTGTGGGAAGGGCAACCGAACCGATCAGGGTGGAACTGATCGGAACTGCAGGGGCTTGATACGTTGTGAAGCACCTCATCACCGTGAACCACCTAAGGGCACCCTGTCAGCAGGAGAATGACAATCCCAATGAGTCTCATGCGATTGTCACACCTGGCCCGCTGCCGATTTTGGCCCGGAGGCACCGGGAGCGACCGGGGCGGCGGCAGGTGGCCGATGCCGCACCTCACGCAGCGAGCAGAGCAGGATGCCGGCGGGGCCAGGCGAGGGAGGAAGTCTGGGCCATGGATCAGTCCTCGATCAGGGCAGAATCCACATCCCGGATTGCGGCGCGGAAGTCGTGCCACGTCTGGCGCACTTGGGCATAGGACCAGCTGCTGTATCCCCGCCCTCTGAGCTTGCTGCTGACGGCATACCACAAGCTGTCGCGCCTCTCGCGCTCGTGCTGAGCTGCGCTCTTCCTGCCCGACTTCATGCCGGCTGTCTGCCAGCTGACGGGGGCCTCCCGGCGGCACCTTTCCACCTCGCCCACGGTGATGGATCCATCCGGTTCAGGCCTCAGGTGCTTGTCTCGGATCAGCTGCGAGACTCTGGCGGGGCTGACACCCAGCAGTGCGGCGGCCTTGGATTTGAGCATCGGGCGGTGTTAAGGGTAAGGGCGTATTTTAAGCGGTTGCAACTGGGTTGTAAGCCTAAGGCTGAAGGTTGCGGCCGGCTGAGAACCCCTACGGGGCGGGCGGTTGCCAGCTATTCAAGTCTAGGGATTCTGGGCTTGTAACTTAAATGATCCTGGGAGCAGTATCTAGAGAGAATCTGCGCCTTCGTGGCACCCTCACTAAAGCGAGGCCAGGGAGGACCCAACGACGGGGGGGGGTCACCCCTTGCCCCCATACCCTCTGGCTGCCGAGTCCAGCACACGCTGAAAGCCAGCGACGAACCGCCGGCTGATCTCCGCCTCCACCTCAGCCCTGATCAGGTGGCCGTATCTGCCCGAATCGAAGATCCTGGCGATGGAGGGGCCATAGCCCACCACCAGGCGGCGCTTTCCGGTGCGGGTGTAACCCTTGCCGGCCCGGAAGGGCAGCATCACACCTCCCTGGCTCATGCCCATGAAGGTGGTCGGATACTTGACCCGCTGGCCCCTGAAGATTGCAGCCGATCCAGGTTTGCCCGGCTTGGTCGGCTTGCCCCACCCTCGCCCTCGGCCCAGGCCAGGGGCGCCACTGGCTTTGGTGCCTGGCTTGAATCCGAACTGATTGATGGTTGGTGCGCGGCTGGCAAAGATCAGCGTGGCCTCATCGCCTCGGATGTAGGGGCCTGATATGTCTTGCTTGATCCGCCTTGCCTGCAGGTTATAGCGCTGGCCGATCGACTGCGCTGCGGTCTTGGGAACGCTCTTGGCGGCAGCGGCCACACCACCTCTGATGGCCTTGTCGATGTTCTTCGGGTCAGTGAACCTGATCATCTGATCGAGACCCTTGATCTCCAGCGTGATTCCAGCCATCAGACCATCTCCCCCAGGTGGCTGAGTTGCTGGTGCCCACTGCGGCGGGCCTGGCCGCTGGCTGGTTCAATCCATGGCCAGGGCGCCACGGGTGCGCCGGGGGTGTCGTCATCACGGCGCTGCACGATCTGGCGCGGCGGGTGATGGAGGGCTGGGTTGTTCATGGTTCAGGTTATTGGGGGCGATCAGGCGGACTGCTGCCAGGGATCAGGCCACAGGCTCTTGAGGCATTGCCGGCTGGCGCCTCGCGCGCGTGGGGTGAATACCTCAGGGGAAGGAACAGGGCCGGATCCATTGCGATCACTGGCGGGAGGGCAGTTCCCGAGGTTTTCCCGAGGGAACTCGCTCGCTTGGGCTGGCTCGTCGGTGAGTTCCCGGTGAGTTCCCTCGGGAACTTCTCGGGAAGTCACTAGATCGCTCTCTCTCACTGGGTTTTTTCCTTGTTCCTTCCCGTGGAGTAGAGACGTAATAAGGAGGGTGTCGGTCTGGGCTGCCGCCGCGGCCAGCACCTCCACCACCCGAGGCGCCAACTTGTAGTGGCCGCGCGGGATGCTGAGCCGGCACACCTCGGGGTGCCTGGCCTTCACCATGCGGCTCAGGTTGTTGTCGGTGGTCGAGCTGCTGTAGCTGTGCTGATCGCGCATGGCGTCGATGAGCTCCCTGCGGCTCAGGGTCCGCTGGCCCTCCTGCCATGCCCGCCAGAGCTCATCCACGATCCCGGCGCGGGCGTCCTGCACCACTGTCTTGGCCGCGGCAGGGATCAGGGCCGGGCGGCCGGTGCCCTCATCCAACTCGAACTGGAACTCGCGGCCGGTGCCCATGCGGCACTTCCTGACCTTCCACCAGCGCATCCGCTCGCATTTCCACGACTCATTGCGTGGACCGCCCCCACCCTTGTCGTCACCGCTGCCGCCCATCTCAACGTGTTCGATGGCATGAACCATCGAGGGGATTTCCTTCCAGGCTTTGGCGCCGGCCGCGGAGCCCTTGGCGGTGCCGTCGTGATGAAGCCAGGCGATGGAGCAGTGAGCACACAGCACTTCCTTGGCGAACGTGAGCAGGGCCGTTACTGGCGCGTTGTCGCAGTAGTTCAGATCGGCCTTGCTGGTGACCGCCTTGGCGCTGTCGATGATCACCAGGGCGGGCCGCTCGCGGCGGATGAAGTCGAGTAGGGCGATGCAACCGCGCAGGCTGGCGTCCCATGCCAGGCGGCCCTGATCGGCGTCGTGGGCCCACACGATCAACCGGTGTTCGGCGTCCGGTTTCAGCGCCGGGTGATCCATCAGCCCCATGCTCTGCAGGGCGGCCTTAAGCGGGTCGGCGCCAGAGTCTGAGGCGATGAACAGGACGCTGCCCTGGGTGGCGCGGCTGGCGCGATCCAGAAAGCCGGTGCCCTCGATCACCGCGAAGGCCAACCCGACCGCTGCGGTGGACTTGCCGGCGCCGGCCTCGCCATAGATCAGCACCTGATCGCGCTCGGGGATGAAGCCCTCGACCTGCCAATCCATGCCGGCGGTGCGCTCCAGGTCGACGGCGCCGTAGGTGGACCGGTTGGCTGCGCCGCCCTCCTGACTGGTGAGCAGGTCGATGAGTGCCTTGGTGATCTGCGCGTCAGACCGCCGGAAGCGGGCCATGATCTCGGCCCTGAGCGTCATCTCCTGATCAGCCTGGCCGCTGCGGGTGGCCTCCAGCGCCGCCGCGAGCAGTTCGGTGTAGGTGAGGGGCTCAGGGTCTGGCTGGCGCTGCTGCGGGCCATCGCCGCGGCCCTGGGGCTGGCTGGTCTTGGCGTCCCCGCCGTGATCGGGGAATCCGCTGGTGTAGTCGGGCTCAGACGGCCGTGGCTCGTCAATCTTGAAGTGTGAGAAGTCGCCGATCTCGCCATGCCTGCGGCTGCCGGTGAACGCCCACTGCTCGCCATCGCTGCCGGTGATCACCTCGCTGGGCTTGAGCTCTGGCGGACTGAAGGTGCTCCCGTGGAAGCAGAGGATCGATCGCCCGTCGCGGTGCTTGGAGCAGATCAAGTGGCCATCACGGCCGCAGATCGGGCAGGGATCGACGCGGCGCCAATCGCTGCCGCTGGTGGTCCTGCTGCTGGCCTTGGCGCCCTTGGCTGGCGGCGGGTCGGCCTTGGCGATCACATCGGCCAGCTCCCACCATTCCGGCGGGATCTCGGCCACCTCTGCGGGGGCATGGCAATCAGGCCAGAGGTAGTTCCCGCCGCTGGTGGGATGCTGCCCCAGCACGATCACCTGACCGGCGCCGTAGTAGGTGGCGATGTTCTCGCCGTCGCGGGCGCCCGGGCCGCTGGGGGGCTTGGTGATGAGCTTGGAGACGGTGTGCTCCAGGGCGCCGCGCAGGTCTCCAGGGATGCGCCAAATCACCTTGAGCCGATCGGCGTCGGTGTCGCGTCGCACCTGCCAGGTCGGAGCGGTGAGCGGGTCGCAGCCTTGTGACCTGCACCGTTCGATCGCCGTGGCGCCGTCGATGTCGAACGCGATCAGGCCATCGGAATCAGGGCCAGGCCGGAATCCCACGGCGATCACCTCACGGCAGGCGCTGGCCACCTGCTCGGGTGTGAACGCTGCCGAGGGCCAGCCCTTGAGCCCTTCCCCGGTAGTCGGGTGGGCTGGCGCTTTCTTGTCCGATCCGGCGCCGATCGGCAGGAGGGGTAGGCCGGCCAACTGGGGCAGACGGTGGCGCCAGGGCGCCGGGGTGGCGGCCGTCATCAGAAGCCCACCTCGAAAGTGAACTCGTCGGGGCCGGGATCGATTGCTGCTTCATGCAGTCGCTGGAGGGCGATCTTTCCGTTGTCAGGGTCGTTCATCGGCCAGAATGTCGGGGCAGTTCTTTGCTGGGGCTGGCGGTGGGCGCTGGCCTCTTTTTTATGCCGTGAGGATCTGCCTGCTCCGCTTGGCCAGGGCCTCCTGGCAGGCCTCGGGCGCCCACAGCAGGTTTGGCGCAATGGAGCCAGCTCCAGAGGCGCAGAAGTGGATGCCAGGGCGCAGAACACCAGCGCGGCGCAGGCGGCGCAGGGTGCTTTCAGAGGTCCGCAGGATCTCGGCGGCCTCTTGGGTGGTGGCGCTGAATCGCATGGGGCGGGAGTCGCAGAGGGCTGAAAGGTTGTGCCCATATCTGCAGGCTACCGATCGAAAAATGCCCGGTTTCACCACACCGGACGAAACGGCCTTTTTCCCCAGCAGGCCTTAGGGTTGTGCGCTAAGGTCCAAGGCCTAAAGGCTATGCTATGGCTGGCTTTTCGTGCCCTAAGATCCATCGATAAGACCAGTCAGCAAAGTGTCTTGGGAGAAGTGGGCCCGTTTTTTATATTTTTGGGGCTCGCGCTTCGCTGGCTGTGGAAAAGCAGAAAGCTGGCCAGTCGCCTACCGCTTGGCCACCAGGCCGGCCACCTTGTCGAGCAGTTTCGGCCGGTCAAGCTGCCTGCCGTAGGTGCTGAGATGCACCGCCGGCGAATGCCCCATCAGCTCTGCCGCTTCCCTGACGCTCAGCCCCAGATCCACCCCCAGGCGCAGTGCGAAGGCATGGCGCAGGCCATAGGGCACTAGATCGGGGCGCAGCTGGCCCGGTGCAGCCTTTTGCTGGTGCAGCCGCTCCAGTTGCTTGGCCAGGCGCTCTCCGGGTGAGGGCATCGCCACCAGCGTCTGCGGCAGGCCATGGGCCTCCCAGCGGCGCAGAAGCTCATGGCAGTCCGCAGGCCAGCCGGATGGCGGCACCGCTGGCACGGTGCGGGCGCCCACCCTGCCCTTGCTGTTCTGCTTCTCGTGGGCCACCACAGCCACCAGGGTGCGGCCCTGCTGCCGGAGCTCCAGCCCCTTGAGCTCAGCCGGGCGCAGGCCGAACACAATCAGCGCATCCCAGGCCACCAGATCGGCGGGGGTAAGCCTGCTGCGGGTGATCCGCTCGCGTAGCTCCTCGATCTCCGCATCCTTGAATCCCATCGCTCCAGCCGGATCCGCTGCCGCTTTGCCGTTGCCGCGCATGGTGGTGATCTGCTCGGGCCAGCCCCAGCCGGCCACCCTCCACATGGCGCGCATCCGGTCGTGGGCCATCTGCCTGGCCCTGCTGTTCGGCTCCCACTGGCGCAGCGCAGCGGTCAGAAGGTCGGCATCCTCGGGCCATGCCTGCAGGCCGGCCACCTGCTCCAACTTGAGCAGATAGGGCGCGTAGGTGCGGGTCCAGGTCCGTTCCGTGATCCGCTCGCCCACCACGGCGAGGCGCAGCCGTGCGCGCAGCCTGGCCAGGGTGACGGGCGCCAAACGGCTGGACTCATGGGCGGCCGGTGCCAGCGGGTCAGCCCAGCGCCACGTCCCTGCCATCACCTGATCGAAGATCGCGCAGGCTTCTGCCAGGGCGGCGGCGGCGGACGCTGGCCCGGGTGGTGTGGCCAGGGTGAGCTCACGCTGTGTCGGGCCTCCGATCGCCTCCACGGGCCGCGGCGGGAGCTCATCGGAGAGAAGTCGCAGGCGGTCTCTTTTGACCCGCAGGAACCAGCCGGGGCGGCCCTGGCGGTGCCGCTTGAACTGGCGGGAGAGGTCCGCCATCCATCCCTGCCGCTCGCTCGCCATTTCTGACCCGGGGTCAAACCTGGGTCAAATCCTGGCAGGCCTTGACGGTTTTAGGGCGTTCTTGGCCGCTCCTGCTCTGATGGTCCTTCCCCCAGATCCTCTGCCCTGACAGGCTCAGACCCCAGCGTGGCTGCGGTTTATGGCAACGCCCCCTGTGTGATTCGAACACACGACCGGCTGCTTAGAAGGCAGCTGCTCTATCCAGCTGAGCTAAGGGAGCATGGTCGAATTGTGCCAGCCACTGGCACCGAGCGTCATCGGGTCACTAAATCACAGGATTTGCGTCAAGCCACCTAGAGTGGATGGCTGTGAGAATCACTGCTTCATGCCAGCCGCCCGGCTCAGCGATAGCCAGAAAGCCGAGGTGGTGGAGAGGTTCCGCGCAGGGGAGGGCCTACAGCCACTCGCCGAGGCCTATGGCTGCAGTCCCAACACCGTGAGCCGGGCGGTGAAGGCGGCACTGGATCCCGGCGAGTACGACCGCATCAAGGAGCGGAATCGGCGCAGCGCCACCCCCCGCATGGAGCCGGCGGATCCGGTGGTGCCCGCGCTCATCGCTTCCGATGGCGAAGTACCTGCCGGCGAAGGCGAAGGCGAAGGCACGAACGAGGGCGATAGCGAGGGCAGCGGCCGGGCGGAAGACGCAGCGCTGGAGTTCGATCGTCTTTCTGGCGTCACCGATCCGATTGTTTCCCCCGTTGCTCCGAGGGTCCCCGTGGCGGCCTTCGCCCACGACCCTCCGCAAAGCCCAATCCGCCGGTCGGGCCAGCGGACCCTTGCCGATGCCCCAGCGGTGGACCGGGAGGATGAACCGGCTGTGCTCGCGATCGACGACGCCGATGACTTCGGTGACGACGAGTCCGACGATGACCTGGCCCTTGATGCTGATGGCGACGACAGCGAGGGCCAGATCTTCGTGCCGGTACCGCTGTTGGAGGTGGTGGATGACCACACCGAGATCCGCCCCCTGCCGCTCACAGCCGCCGATCTGCGTGGCAGCGCCTGGATGTTGGTGGACAAGACCGTGGAACTCCAGGCCAAGCCCCTCAGCGAGTTCACCGAGCTCGGCCGCCTGCCGGTGGAGGAGCAGGATCGGCAGGCTTTGATGGTGTTCGTGAACCCCCGCCAAGCGAAGCGGCACTGTGGTCGCACCCAGCGGGTGATCAAGATTCCCGATCCGGCGGTCTTCACCCGCACCGCCCCCTACCTGCTGGCCCAAGGCATCAGCAGGGTGGTGATCGAGGGGGCGTTGTTCGCGTTGCCGGGGAGTTGAGCCCGATCGGACGCGCGGTGCGGCAGCTCGGTTCGGCGCGCCGACAGTCTCCCGGACTCGGGTTTGCATCTCCTTCAGCAGTGCTGGCCTGAAAGTGGCTGGAGTTCCTGCTGGTTTGAGCAGCCTCCCCAGCAGCCGGTGTTACCGGGCTTCCGGCAGCCCTTAGGCCCTGTCGTCCCGCCCCGGCAAGAGCAGGGCCACGCTGCTTCCCCCACTGATCACGCCCACCGCTAGAGCCAACCCCACCAGGAAGCCGCTGGGCAGGGGGGCGGTCTGGCCGAAGCCCAGGTTGAGGCGCTCCCGCTGATCGAGGTTCTGGGCCCCGAGACACAGCATCGCCAGCAGCAGGGAGCCGCCCAGCAGGCTGCCCAGCAGAAGGCGCAGTCGCAACACCATCACAAGCAAGGGAGGTGAATCCATTCTGCCGGGCACCCGCGGGCCGCACCGCGCCCACAGGCGCAGGTCATGGGTCGCCTTCCGGATCGGGGGGCACCGTGTCGGGCTCCGCGTGCAGCAGGGCGTAGAGCTCTCTCCGGCTGTGGCCGCTGCGTTCCGCCAGGGTCCGGGCGGCCTCCCGCCGGCTCAGGCCCCCGGCCACCAGCGCGGCCAGTTCCTGGCCCAGGGCGATCGGATCCCAGCAGGGTGACACCGGCTCGGCACCCCCCACCACCACGGTGCATTCCCCCAGGGGTGGCGTGGCGCGGAAGTGCGCCAGGGCGGCTTCCACGGTGGGTCCCACCTGTTGCTCATGGCGCTTGGTGAGTTCCCGCGCCACCTGCAGCGGCCGGTTCCCCAGCTGCGAGAGCAGATCCTCAAGCAGGGCCACCAGCCGGTGGGGCGCCTCGTAGAACACCAGGGTGCGTTCCTCCCTGGCCAGGGCCCCCAGCCGCTCGCGCCTCGGCCCGCCCCTGGCCGGCAGAAAGCCCTCGAAGCAGAAGCGCCCCGAGGGAAGGCCACTGCTCACCAGGGCGGTGGTGAGGGCACAGGGACCCGGGATGCAGATCACCGGATGGCCATTGCGGCGGGCCGCTGCCACCAGGCCCTCCCCCGGATCGGCGATGCCCGGTAGGCCGGCGTCGCTGATCACGGCCACCGCCTCACCAGACGCGAGGGCCTCCAGCAGCTGCGGCATCCGGGCCGCCTCGTTGTGGGCGTGGAAGCTCAGCAGGCGACGCCCGCGGATGCCCAGCCGATTCAGCAGCAGGCCGCTGTGGCGGGTGTCCTCGCAGGCGATGCAATCGGCTTGCTCCAGCACCCGCCGGGATCGCGGCGAGAGGTCTTCGAGGTTGCCGATCGGGGTTCCCACCACATAGAGCGTGCCACCGCTCGGTTCAGCGCTGTCCGGGCCCTTACCGCCCGTGGCCGGTCGTGGATCCGGGGGGGGCTGTTGCTCCTGCCTGCCGCCCGTCGGGGCTCCGTTGGCTGCGTCGGGGGCGTTGGCGTTGGCGGGCATCGGCGTCGGTGGCATTGGCCGGAGGCTCCACGGGTTCTGTGGGCTCCGCTGGCGGCTCCGACTTCCGCACGGTCACGGCTCCTGCACAATGCCCCTTTACCTCTCCATGATGCCCCCCAGCTCCCCGCCGTCAGCGGCCCCCAGCCTGCCGCCGGGGATCCTCCTGGAGACCCTGCTGAGCGAACTCAGGCGGCTGGCCTGGGGTGCTGCCGACATCCTGCGGGCTTATAGCCGGGGCCTTGAGCCCCCCTTCGGTTTCCCGCCGGTACTGGCTGTCGAGGAAGGGGGCGAGGGTCCGGTTTCGGCCGCCGATCTGTCGGTCAACCAGTGGCTGCTCCAGGGGCTTGCCGCGGCATTCCCCGATGCCCCCTGGACGGTGCTGAGTGAGGAGACCGCCAAGCAGCAGCTCCGGCCCGGCGAACGGCTGCCGGCGGAGTGGCTGTGGATCCTCGATCCCCTCGATGGCACCCGCGACTTCCTGCAGGGCAGTGGCGAGTACGCGGTGCACCTGGCCCTGGTGCGGCAGGGCCGGCCCGTGCTGGGGGTGGTGCTGCTGCCGGAGGTCGAGGAGCTCTGGTTCGGGCTGCTCGGGGAGGTGGGGCAGCCGGCAGGAGCCTGGCGGGAGGATCGCCTGGGCGTGCGCACTCCGCCGGAGTTGAGTGCACGCCACCGGTGCGAGGAGATGGTGCTGGTGGCCAGTCGCAACCACCGGGATCCCCGGTTGGAGTGCCTGCTGGAGGCGATCGCTCCGGCCTCCAGCCGGGCCATGGGCAGCGTGGGGGGGAAGGTGGCCACGATCCTGCGGGGTGAGGCCGATCTCTATGTGTCGCTTTCGGGGCGCACGGCTCCAAAGGACTGGGATATGGCCGCCCCCGAGGCGGTGCTGCGCGCCGCCGGCGGCGCCTTCAGCCATGCCGACGGCCGCCCCCTGGCCTACAACACGGGCGATCTGAATCAGGCGGGCTGTCTGATCGCCAGCCATGGCGTGCTCCATGGCGAGGTGTGCCGTCGGGCCCTGGCGGCCCTGGCCGCGGAGCCGCAAGAACAACAATGAGCTGCTGTTTCTTGTTTCACGATCTGTGGCGGGGTCCGGCTCGGATCCCCGGCACTCCGCCACTGCTTCTGGCGTGAGAATCGGCATACCCCACCCTTGTCGGTGGTGCGGGCCGACATTGTTGGCCCCGAAGACACGATCGATGCCGGACAGCTTCCTCGATGCGGATGACGAATTGATCTGAACCGAGGCAGGGCAAGTCTTGACTTGAAAGATTGAACCGTTCTCATAAAAAAAACGGCCCCTTAGGGCCGCTTTTCAATGCTGAGCAGCCCAGCGCTCAGTTGGCCGTTTGGTCCTGCTGGGGCACCCCCCGCAGGGTGAGGTTGATGCGGCCGCGGTTGTCGATCTCACGAACCCGCACCGTCACCTGATCGCCCACGTTCACCACGTCCTCCACCTTCTCCACGCGGGATTCGGAGAGTTGGGAGATGTGGATCATCCCCTCCTTGCCGGGCAGGATCTCCACGAAGGCCCCGATCGGGATCACGCGAGTCACCGAGCCGCTGAACACCTCGCCCTCGCTCACCCGGCGGGTGAGGCCCTCGATGATGCGCTGCGCTTCCTCGGCGGCGGCGCCATCGTGGCTGGCGATCGTCACGATGCCGCCATCTTCGATGTCGATCTTGGTGTTGGTGCGCTCGGTGATGCCCTTGATCGTGCGGCCTCCGGGGCCGATCACGGTGCCGATCAGCTCGGGGTCGATCCGGAAGCTGAGCAGGCGCGGTGCGTGGGGAGAAAGGGTGTCGCGGGGCTTCTCGATGGCCTCAAGCATCTTCTCGAGGATGTGAAGTCGGGCAGGGCGGGCCTGGTTGACCGCCTCGGCCACGGTCTTGACCGCCAGGCCGGTGATCTTCATGTCCATCTGCAGGGCGGTGATGCCCTTTTCGGTGCCGGCCACCTTGAAGTCCATATCGCCGAGGAAGTCCTCGATGCCCTGGATGTCGGTGAGGATGCGCACCTCCTCACCCTCCTTGATCAGGCCCATGGCGGCGCCGCTCACCGGGGCCTTGAGGGGGACACCAGCATCCATCAGGGCCAGGGTGCTGCCGCACACCGAACCCATCGAGGTGGAGCCGTTGGAGCTGAGGCACTCCGACACAACCCGCAGCACGTAAGGGAAGCTCTCCTTGCTGGGCAGCACTGGCACCAGGGCCCGCTCGGCCAGGGCGCCGTGGCCGATCTCGCGGCGGCCTGGGCTGCGCATCGGCTTCGTCTCGCCGGTGGAGTAAGGCGGGAAGTTGTAGTGGTGCAGGTAGGTCTTCTCGGTGGACGGGTTGAGGTCGTCGAGCTCCTGGGCATCGCTCGGCGTGCCGAGGGTGGCGCAGGAAAGCACCTGGGTGAGGCCCCGCTGGAACAGGCCCGAGCCATGCACCCGCTTGGGCAGCACGCCAACGGCCGCCTGGATTAGACGAACCTCATCGAGGCTGCGGCCATCGACGCGCTTGCCCTCCTTGAGGATCTGCTCGCGCATCAACTTCTTGGTGAGGCTCTTGAAGCTGTTGCCCAGCACTTTGCTGTTGCCGCTCACCACCAACTTGATGCTGTCGTCGTCTTTGAGTCCGGCGATCTTCTCGCCCACGGCGGCCTTGATGGCATCGAGCTTGCCATCGCGCTCGGTCTTGGTCTGGCTGAACTGCTTGAGCACCTCACCGATCGGCTTGGAGCATTCCTTCTCCAGGAAGGCGGGCAGGGCTGGATCTTCCACCTTGGGTTCGGGAATCACCTGCTCGATACCCAGATCGCTCAGCAATTGGAGCTGGGCCTTGATCAATTCGCCCACGGCTTCGTAGCCGAAGTCGATCGCCTCGATCACGTCCTGCTCGGGCAGCTGGTTGGCGCCTGCTTCCACCATCACCACACCGGAGGGGGTGCCGGCCACCACCAAGTCAAGATCGCTGCGCTCAATCTCCCGGTAGCTGGGGTTGAGCACGAAGTCGTCGCCCAGCAGGGCCACCCGCACCGCCGCCATCGGGCCGGCGAAGGGGATCTTGGCCAGGAGGGTGGCGATCGAGGCCCCCGTCACGGCGAGCACGTCGGGTGGAACGCGCTCATCGAGCGACAGCACGGTGGCAACCACCTGGATGTCATCCCGCAGCCAGGATGGGAAGAGGGGCCGCAGGGGGCGATCGATCAGCCGCGTGGTGAGGATGGCGCGCTCGGGGGGGCGCGCTTCGCGGCGGAAGAAGCTGCCGGGAATCCGCCCGGCGGCATACAGCCTCTCCTCGTAGTCGCAGGTGAGGGGGAGGAAATCGATGCCTTCGCGGCCGCCGGAGCGGGTGGCGGTCACCAGAACCGCGGTATCGCCGCATTCAACCAACACCGAACCCCCGGCCTGGGGGGCGAAACGACCGGTGGTCAGTCGGATCTCCCGACCATCGAAGGAGACCGACTGCGTTTGTCCTTGCACTGGGCTTTATGTCCTTTTGTTGTCCATCTCATTCTCGCATCCAGCCTTCACAGCGAACAGTCGACTCACCCAACCGCAGGGTCGTGGGCCGCGACCGGGCCTGGCGCAGCAGGGCCGTGTAGGCCGGATCACCGATCTCACGGCAGCCGAAGCGCTCCAGGTGCTGGTTGCTGAGCTGCACATCAAAGAGGCTGTAACCACTGTCCCGCAGGGCTTCTACGAGACGCACCAGCATCACATTGCCGGCGTGATCGCGGTGATGCATCATCGATTCCCCGATCCAGCAGCTGCCGATCCCAATCGCCAGGAGCCCCGCAGCCAGCTCCTCCCCTTCCCACACCTCCACGCTGTGGGCCCATCCGGCCCGATGCAGTTGGCGATAGATCCGGGCCAACTCGCCGCTGATCCAGGTGTCGGGTCGCTCGGCGCAGCCGCGCAGCACCGCATCGAAGGATCGATTCAGACTCAGCTGGAAGGCATCGCGGCCGAGGCTGCGCCGCACGGACCGGGGCACGCGAAAGTCTTGATCCAGGGGGATGAGAGCCCTGGACTGGCTGCGCCATAGGTCGAGTCCGCCATGGGTTGGGTGGGCCATGGGAAACCAGCCCCTGGCATAGGCCTGAACCCACCAATGCACAGGCCAGTTTTCGGAGGGCTGGCGGGGATCTGCGCCAGTCCTCTGAACATTGGCCATGCCGTGATCAGCCGGGAGCACCGCCTGCTGCAGCGATCACCAGCTGGACTTCACCACACCGGGTAACTCACCCTTGTGGGCCCGTTCCCGCAGCTGGTTGCGGCAGAGGCCGAAATCGCTGTACACACCACGGGGCTTGCCGGTGGCCCAGCAGCGGTTGCGCAGGCGCACCCGAGCGCTGTTGCGGGGCAGGGCCTGGATCTTGCGGTGGATTTCGAGCCGCTCCATCGGGTCGGCGGCGGCCTCAAAGGCGGCCTTCAGGGCCGTGCGCTTGGCGGCGAAGCGATCCACCAGCTTCTGGCGCTTGACATCGCGCGCGATCATCGACTTCTTCGCCATGCGGCAGAGTGCTCGGTTCGTAAAGGAGAATTCAACCTTAGCGCGTGGCTAGTAAGCCTCCTGGCTCTCACCGCAGCAGTGGTGCATGTCTGCCGGTGGGTGAGAGCGCTACTGAGCGGGCATTTTGACGAGGGCGGGTTGGCTTCGGGCTGGTTGGAGGTTTGTTTCGGGCAGGTTTCAGTGGCCGAACAATTGTTGGATGGCCGGGAGCTGGCTGGTGTCTTTCACGATCAGCACCAGGCTGAGCCCCATCAGGAGCACAAAGCCCGACTGCATGAAGGCCATCTGGAAGCGTTGGGGCAGGGGCCGCCCCCGCAGGCCCTCGATCAGCAGCAGGGCGAACTGGCCGCCATCCAGCATCGGCAGCGGCAGGGCATTGAGCACCGCCAGGTTGATCGAGATCAGGGCGGTGTAAAGGAACAGGCTGGCCCCTCCTTGGTGGGCTAGGGACGCTCCCATCTCCACGATCTTCACCGGGCCCGACACCTGGCCGGCCGTTTCCCCGAAGTGGGTGATCAGGCTGCCGAAGCCCTCCAAGGTGCGGCGGGTGAGGGCCAGCACGTCGTGGTTGGCCTGGCGGATGGGCTCAAGGGGCCCGTTGGGGCGGCGGAACAACTCGCTGCCATTGGGTTGGAGCTGGGCTCCCACCCGGCCGATGCCGCCGAGGTCGACGGGGGTGAGGCTGAGATTCAACCGTTGCTGGCCCCGTTCGGCCTGGATGGTCAGGCTGCGGCCGGAGGCGGAGCGGATCGTCTCGACCAGATTGGCCACGGCCTGCTGGCCGCCCGCCAGCGGCGCATCCCCCACCTGCACAATCCGATCGCCCGCCTTCAGGCCGGCAAGGGCGGCGGGCTGGCCGGCCTGAACGCCGGCCACCAGGACGCCCGGGGTGGTGCTGAAGCCCGCCGGGATCCCCACCACCACCCCTTGGGCCACGAGCACGGCCCAGGCCAGCAGCAGGTTGGCGATCACGCCGGCGGCAATCACCAGGGCCCGCTGGCGCAGGGGCCGGTTGCGCAGCAGGTTGGGGTCGTCGGCGGGGAAGGGGCTGTCCTCGTCGTCGTCGGGGAAGGCCACGTAGCCCCCCAGGGGGATAGCCCGTAGGGCATAGACCACACCGCGCCGCGTGCGCTGCAGCAGGGCCGGGCCGAAGCCCACCGAGAAGCCGCTCACCCGGATTCCCTGCCAGGTGGCCGCCAGAAAGTGGCCCGCTTCATGGACCACGATCAACCCCGCCAGGATCGCCAGTGCGGTGAGAACTCCCATCCAGGTCCGGATTCCAATGGAGTCATTCTGGGGTGTTGGCCTTTCGGATGCCGGCCGGCCCCTGGTTCGGTCGGGCTGATCTCAGGGCGAATGTTGGATCGCTGCCAGTGGTTGGCGGCGGCGAGCCCCAGCAAGCACGGTCAGTGGGAGTGCGGCTCAGGTCGCTCCCGTCAGCCGGTCGGCGCCGAAGTAGGGAATCAACGAAGCGGGCAAGCGCACGCTGGCGTCGTCCTGTTGGCCGTGTTCGAGCAAGGCAGCCATGGTGCGGCCGATCGCCAGGCCGCTGCCGTTGAGGGTGTGCACCAGCCGGGTCTTCTTGCCGTCGCGGAAGCGGATCGCGGCGCGGCGGGCCTGGAAATCGGCGCAGGTGCTGCAGCTGGAGATCTCCCGGTAGGCGCCGGCGCCGGCCAACCACACCTCGAGGTCGTAGGTGCGGGCCGCGGAGAAGCCCAGATCGCCACCGCAGAGTTCGATACGCCGATAGGGCAGCTCCAGGGCCTCCAGCACGCCTTCCGCGTCGCGGGTGAGCTGCTCGTGGGCCGCCTCCGAGTCTTCCGGGCGGGTGAACCAGTACATCTCCACCTTGTTGAACTGGTGCAGGCGGATCAGGCCGCGGGTGTCGCGGCCGTAGGAGCCCGCCTCGCGGCGGAAGCAGGGGGTGTAGGCGGCGTAGCGAAGCGGCAGCTGCTCCGCCGGGATCAGCTCATCGCGGTGCAGCGAGGTGAGCGGCACCTCGGCGGTGGGGGTGAGCCAGAGGTCGTCCTCGGCGCAGCGGAAGCTCTCCTCGGCAAATTTGGGCAGCTGGCCCGAGGCCGTGAGGCTGGCGGTGTTCACCAGGATCGGCGGCAGCACCTCGCGGTAGCCGGCATCGTTGTGGCGATCCAGCATGAAGTTGATCAGGGCCCGCTCCAGGCGGGCGCCCTGACCCAGGAGTGTCACGAAGCGGCTCTGGGCGATGCGCACGGAGCGTTCCGTGTCCACCAGGCCGAGGCGTTCGGCGATCTGCCAGTGCTCCTGCAGTGGTGAGCCGTCGGGGTGGGGGCCCTGGCGGGGGGTGCCCCAGGTCTTCACCACGACGTTGTCGGCCTCGGAGCGGCCTTCGGGGGTCTGGGCGGAGGGCAGGTTCGGCAGCTCCAGCAGCTGGTGCCGCAGGCGGCTCTCCAGGGCCTTCTCCTCCTCCTCCAGGCCCGCCACCTGCTGCTTGATGCGGTTTCCCTGCTCCCGCAGCTCGGCCACCTCGGGACCATCGGGACGGGCACCGGCCTGGATCCGTTGCCCCACCTCCCGGCCGATGCGGTTGCCCTCGGCCTGCAGGCTGCTGCGCTGCTCCTCCAGATCCCTTTCCTGGCAAGCGATCTGCTGAAGCCCGGTGAGGTCGACCTCCAGGCCCCGGCGGCTGAGCTGCCGGCGGATCAGCTCCGGGTCATCGCGCAGCAGGCGCTGGTCCAGCACGGTGGGAAGGCGGCTTGGCGGCAGCCTAGGGGTCGACAGTGTTTGTGTTGATTTAAGGCCCTCTGCAGGGCTCCATCCGGCTCCGCTCCTTGCCATCCGACCGCCACGCCGCCGACCTTCCCCCCGGGGGGGACGAGCCCGTGAAGGAGCCGGATCCCGGGCTCCGCGAGCTGGTGCGGCGCCGCCAAGACGACCACTCCGGCGAGAGCCTGTTGGCCCTAGCGAAACGGCTGGCCGCCGCACGGGATTTCAATGCCGCCATCCTCTGCCTTCAGGAAGGGCTGCATCTCGCTCCCGAGGATCCGGAGCTCTGGAGCCAACTCGCCAGGCTGCTGTTGGCGCTGGGCCGCTATGGCGATGCGATTCCCTGCCTGATTCGGCTGGCCGAACTCGAACCTGCCAATGCCGCCTGCCGCACGGAACTGGGCCACCTCTTCCGCAGGGTGGGCTACCTGGGCGACGCCATCCACTGGCATGGGGAGGCGCTGGCCGTGCAGCCCGATTCCTTGCTGCTGCACCTCAATCACCTCTTCGTGCTGCCGCTGGTGGCCGAATCGCCGCAGCAGATCGCGGCGTGTCGGGAGCGCTGCGAGCAGGGCCTCCGGGCCCTGGAGCAGGAGCAGCCGTTCCATGATTTCGACAGGGAGGTGGCCGCGATCTGCCATCCCTACTACCTCATCTATCACGACCGCAACGATCGCGAGCTCCTGGAGATCTATGGCCGCCTGATCACCCGGGCCCTGCCCACGCCCGGCGACGCTTCGATTCCCCGGATCCGGATCGGTTTCCTCTCCGGCTTCTTTTACAACCACAGCAACGCCCGGGCCTTCGATGGCCTGATCCTTCACCTGAATCGCCACCGCTTTGAGGTGGTGCTGATCCACCTGGCCACCTCCCACCGGGATGCCGTGAGCGCCAGGCTGGAGGAGCTAGGGCTCGATCTGCTCTTCTACACCGATCTGGGCATGCATCCCTTCGCCACGATGCTGGCCACCCGGCGAGCGGCCCCGGTGCAGGCCACCGGCTGGAGGATTCCCCAGACCTCGGGCCTGCCTGGGATCGAGTACTACGTCTCCGGCGATCTGGTGGAGCCGCCCGAGGCCCAGGAGCACTACAGCGAAATCCTGGTGCGGTTGCCGGGCCTTCCTTGTTGCTATCGCTCCGAGGCCATCGAGCCGCTCGAACGGGACCGGAACGATTACTTCCTGCCGCCCGACAGACCGCTATGGGGCTGCCTGCATCGCCTGGAGAAACTCCATCCTGATTTCGATCTGGCCCTGGAGGCGATCGCCAGGGCGGTTCCCGATTCGCTGTTCGTGTTTGTGGAAGAGGATGTTTCGTCGTTCACCAGCCTCTACCTCGATCGTCTGGCCCGCTCCGCCCCCACGGCCCGGGAGCAGGTGGTGATGCTGAGCCGGATGGATTGGCCCGATTTCCTTGCCCTGGCCGGCTGCCTCGATGTGCTGCTCGATCCCTTCCATTTCGGCAGCGGCATCACCCTCTACGAAACGATCCACACCGGCACCCCGGTGGTGACGCTGGAGGGCCGATTCCTGCGTTCCCGCTTCGTGGCGGCCGCCTACCGGCTGATCGAGGTGGAGGATCCGCCGGTGGCGGCCACCCCCGCGCAGTATGTGGAACTGGCTGTTGCCCTGATGCAGGATCCTCGGCGGCGGGAGCTCCTGCGCCAGGAGATCGCCGCCAAGGCGAAAGCCCGCCTCTACGACCGACTCGACTATGTGCGCGGCTTCGAGGACTTCGCCCTCGCTGCCGTGGCCCAGGCCAGAAGCGGCGAGGGAAGGAGCGGCTGAGGAAAGGAGCGCCTGAGGATCAGCTCTCCCAGCCCGCCAGCGCTGCAGCCCAGGGGCGCGCTGATCCTTCAGAGCACCTGCACCACTTCGCTCACCTCGGGGATGGCCTCGCGCAGCTTGCGCTCGATGCCCATCTTGAGGGTCATGGTGCTGCTGGGGCAGGAACCGCAGGCTCCCTGCAGCCGCACTTTCACGACCGGTCCGTCGATCTCAACGATCTCCACGTTGCCGCCATCGGCCATCAGGTAGGGACGCAGCTCATCGAGCACCCGCTCGACGTTGGGAATGGTGAGGGCGCGGGGATCGGCCGTCGCAGCATCGGGGGCGGCGGATGGCGTGTCGGTGGCGAGTGAGGTTTCGGTGGTCATTTCGGTGGTCATGGTCAATCGGGGTACTGGAATTGAGTTTAGGAACTGCCTGGGCGTTGGGGGCCCGGCCAGCTGGGCAGGCGGCCGGGCCCACCGGATCGGGCCGGGAGGCCCTTCTCCCTAGGATCATTCGGTCCGCTTGTCGCCCCCGCCCGGCCCCGCATGACCGACGTTCCCGCCGCGCGGATCCGCAACTTCTGCATCATTGCCCACATCGACCACGGCAAATCGACCCTCGCCGATCGGTTGCTGCAGGAAACCGGCACCGTCGCCGCCCGCGATATGCAGGCTCAATTTCTCGACAACATGGAGCTCGAGCGCGAGCGAGGCATCACGATCAAGCTGCAGGCGGCGCGGATGGAATACAAGGCCGCCGATGGCCTCACCTACATCCTCAACCTGATCGATACCCCCGGCCATGTGGATTTCTCCTATGAAGTGAGCCGCTCCCTGCAGGCCTGTGAGGGGGCCCTGCTGGTTGTGGATGCCAGCCAGGGCGTAGAAGCACAGACCCTGGCCAACGTGTATTTAGCCCTGGCTAATGATCTGGAGATCATCCCGGTGCTGAATAAAATTGATCTGCCCGGTGCTGATCCCGCTCGCATCAGTGAGGAGATCGAGGCGATTATCGGGCTGGATACCAGCAACGCCATCGCCTGCTCCGCCAAGACAGGCCTTGGTGTACCCGAAATCCTGCAGGCGGTGGTCGATCGCGTGCCGCCGCCGCCGGATCGGATCGAGGAGCCGCTGCGGGCCCTGATCTTCGACTCCTACTACGACGCCTATCGCGGCGTGATCGTGTATTTCCGGGTGATCAGCGGCACCATCGCCCGTCGTGACAAGGTGCTGCTGATGGCCAGCGGCAAGACCTACGAACTCGATGAAGTGGGGGTGATGGCCCCGGACCAGCGGCAGGTGGAGAGCCTTCATGCCGGTGAGGTGGGCTATCTGGCCGCCTCGATCAAGGCGGTGGCCGATGCCCGGGTGGGCGACACGATCACCCTGCTGAGCAACCCCGCCGCCGCCCCTCTGCCGGGTTACACCGAGGCCAAGCCGATGGTGTTCTGCGGTCTCTTCCCCACCGACGCCGACCAGTACCCCGACCTGCGCGAAGCCCTCGACAAGCTCAAACTCTCCGACGCCGCCCTGCAGTACGAACCGGAAACCAGCAGCGCCATGGGCTTCGGTTTCCGCTGCGGCTTTCTGGGGCTGCTGCATATGGAGATCGTGCAGGAACGCCTGGAGCGCGAATACGACCTCGACCTGATCGTGACGGCGCCCTCAGTGATCTACAAGGTGAACATGATCGATGGCAGCGAGATACTGGTGGACAACCCGGCCACCTTGCCCGATCCCCAGAAACGCGAATCGATCGAGGAGCCCTATGTGAAGCTCGAGATCTACACCCCAAACACCTACAACGGTGCCCTGATGGAGCTCTGCCAGGAGCGGCGCGGTGAATTCATCGACATGAAATACATCACCACCGATCGGGTGACCCTGCACTATGAGATGCCCCTGGCCGAGGTGGTCACCGATTTCTTCGATCAGATGAAAAGTCGCACCAAAGGCTATGCCTCAATGGAGTACAGCCTGATCGGCTACCGCAGGAATGAACTGGTGCGGCTCGATGTACTGATTAATGCTGAGAAGGCCGATCCTCTCACCACGATCGTGCACCGCGACAAGGCCTACAACGTGGGCAAAGGCTTGGTGGAAAAACTGAAGGAACTCATCCCTCGCCAGCAGTTCAAGATTCCCATTCAGGCCTCGATCGGCAGCCGCGTGATCGCCTCCGAGAGCATCAGCGCCATTCGCAAGGACGTGCTCGCCAAGTGCTACGGCGGCGACATCAGCCGCAAGAAGAAACTGCTGCAGAAGCAGGCCAAGGGCAAGAAGCGCATGAAGGCGATGGGCAAGGTGGAGGTGCCCCAGGAGGCCTTCATGGCGGTGCTGAAGCTGAATCAGTAGGCCTCAGGCTCAACCCCTAAAAGTTGGCCAGATCGATCACCACAGGCAGACCCGTTCGCGGCTGCTGGAGCTTGCGCAACAGCCGCTGATCCGCCGTGATCAGGATGGCCCGTTCCCGTTCGGCCAGGACCACATAGAGGCAGTAGTAGGCCGGGTGGTCAAGTTCGTGGCACCAGTGAGCGGCCCGAGCCAGGAGCGCCGCAGAGGGGAACAGGCGACTGAAGGGTTCCGCCTGTCCGCCGACGGGAATCCTCGGCAAGCGCTCACTACCCACTGCCATGGCAGCCGTTGTTCCCCGCAAACCTCCAATCCCGCCTTCCCGGGAAGGCGGCTTCGTGTTGCCCCTGGCCCTGGGGGTCTCCATGCTTCTGCTGCTCAGCAGCCTCTCTCTCCAGACCGTGGCCCTGCAGGGCCACTTCGATCAGGTGAGCCAGGCTGGACAGGGCCGCGATGAGGATGCCCTTGTAGGAGCCGCCCAGCGGCTGGTGGGTGAGCTCAATCTCCGTCACGCCTGTCTCCTGTCGTTGCCCCTCAGCCGTTGGGCCCATGAGGGCCAGAGTTGCGCCAGCCTCCCTCAGCAGGAGGCTCTGGTGGGGGAGGCTGGATCCTTCGGCGGGCGGCTGCTCGCCTGGTCTCCAGGGGCTATGGAAGCCGAGGCCCTGATCGAGGCCGAGCCCGCGGTTCATGGCGGGATCGCTCGTCGGGCTGTTTTCAAGGTGGTTCTCCATACCGATCCGCTCCGGGCCCAGTCCCCGCGACTGCTGGGCCTGAGGGGGGTGGCGCCATGAGCCTGGTGGAGCTGATGTTGGCCTCAGGGTTGCTGCTTGGCTCCAGCGCGGCTTCGCTGGGGGTGTGGAACCGGGTTGCCACCACCCTGCAGGAGCACCGGGTGGAGCTGGAACAGCTCGGGAGCCTGGAGGCGGAGGTGCAGGCGTTGGAGGCCCGGCTGCGGGATCCGCACCATGATCCCCTCGGGCAGCCGCTTTCTTGTGAGGAGCAGCTGCGGCGTCTTGTGGCACGGCTGGAGAACCAGCCCCCCCAGAGCGGTGTGGTGCGGACCCTGGCGATGCCGGCGGGGGTGGAAGTCTTACTGATCCACCTTCAGGCCGGTGATCAGGAGCGGCGGCGGCTCTACAGCCCTGCGGCTTTCGGAGGCTGCGGCGGCGATCCAGCGGGGCTCCCGGCTGAGGATCCAGCCCAGGCGTTGGCGAATGGAGGCGGCAATGGCGCGCTCTGAAGCCTTCACCCTGATGGAACTGCTCGTGGCGGTGGCGATCCTGGCTCTGATGGGGCTGATTGCTCTGGGGTCTGGAGCGGAGATTCTGGCCAGACTCGAGGTGGAGGCCGCCACGCGCAGGGTTCTGGTGGGGCTGGAGCGGGGCCGGATCGCCGCGGAACGCCAGGGGCGCCCCTGCGCCCTCAGCCTGGATGCCGCTGGATGGGGGCCACCACGAGCTGGCGATCTGCCCGCCTGCATGGGCGTGCCCCTGGCCCTAGGGGAGGGACTGAGGTCAGAGCAGGGGCTCCACATGGAGCACAACCTGCCGCCAGCCGTGCGCTTCAGCAGCAATGGCCTGGTGCTTGATGCCGGAACGGTGCTGCTGGCCCACCGGGCTACGGCTCTCAACCGCTGCGTGGTGGTCTCCCTACCCCTGGGGGTGACCCGGGTTGGGCTCCATGGGGACGGCATCTGCCATCCGGATCCGAACCTCTGACGATGGCGGTTGTCTTCCGGGCCAATTCTGTGGAGTCCCGATCCGGCGGTGGGTCGGGCAGGCCTGATCGGGCCTTCACCCTGGTGGAGCTGTTGCTGGTCCTGGGGATGGGGCTTGCGCTGAGCGCCGTGCTGGTGCAACTGCTCGTGGCCGAAAGCCGTCTGGGGGCCGTGATGGTGCGTCAGTGGCGCGAGCGGACCCTGCAGCGCCGCACCCTGGATCTGGTGCGTGACGATCTGCGCCGGGCCGTGGCGATCCGGTTGGGTTCGGCCGGAAGTTCCCCCTGCCCCCTCTCCGGCCGCGAGCCCGTGCTGCAGATCAGCACGGCTGAGGGACCGATCACCTACACGGTGGGGCAGCCCCCCAGTCCGATCTGGAGGGGCCGGGTGCTGATGCGCTGCGGTCCTGCCTTTGGACTCGATGGCGAGCCCAGCCGGGGGGCGAGCCAAAATCGTGTGGTGATTGATGCCTTGGTGCTGGCTGGATTCCGGGCGGAGGTCCAGGCCATCGGTCAGTTTCGCCTCTCGATGGAACAGGAGCTCCCACACCCGCAGGGGGGCTTGCACAGGATCACCACGGCCGTTGTGGTGGCGGCTCCGCCGCCGGATCCGTGAGCGGGGCAGGGTGGCCTATCGACCCTGTGACGGCTGAAATTTCCTACTACAGGGTGCCTCGAAAAATCAGCTATCGAAAGAATTCGTTCTCAAGATCGGGCTGATGCGGAATGAGTCTCAATTGCTGCGTCCCGCTGGAATTTGAATCTTTCGAGGTACCTTGAACTGAAATATTGATTCACTGATGATTGAATGGCCGTGGGCCTAGGCCGCTTCAGCATCCCCAGAGATGGCAGCACCCCGCGGTCTGGTCCATCGAATCGAGGGCTGGTGGTTGAGGCCGTGTTGGTGATGGCATTGGTCACCACTATCGGTATTTTCGTGATTGCGTCCCGGGTGGCCGGATCTAGGCAATCGGCATCGTCTTCGTCCCTCAGCCTGGCGGCGCGGCAGGCTGCGGAGTTTGGTTTTACCGAAGTTATAGCGGAGATGAACCGGGATTCGAAATCCTATCTTTGGGTCACCAAGTCTAGCGAGTGGAATAACGTCTCGGAACAGGATCTTAAGACTTGCGGAGTTGCAGCGACGGAGAATCCCGCCACTAACCCAATTTCTAGTTTAGGATCCGAGCGGGAGTTGCCTAATTCTCCCGAACTCTTCTATCGGTTTGTCAGCTATCAAGAGCCCGCCAATCTCAATCCCGATCCTTCGGCGCCAGCAGTTTGCAATAATAAATTTGGCAATCTGATCGGTGGTACAGGCGAGATCGAGATTGTCGGTACTATGAAGCGTGGCAGTGGCTATACGAGCACCTTCACACTTAAGCGCAAAGTGTCGGTGAAGCGGGCTGCCCCGATCTTCAACAATCCGATCACGGCCATTCCTGCCAATCGTAGTTTCGACCCTGCTGACAGCCGGTTTCCCAACTATCTCGATGCTGCTGATCCCACCAAGGTTGCTTATCCGGGAACACCAACTGGCACCTATGTCGAGATCTCCTGTGAACCCGGATCATCAACAGACGTGATCAAATGCACAGCTGGCACATCGACTGCCAATTTCAAGAGTGCAACCGCTTCCGGACCCGGCAATGATTACTTCCCCTACTCAGGTGGTTCGCTTTGGGGGCCTTGTCAGCAGGTGGGTGCCAATGTGCGATGTCTGGTCAAGTCCATGGAAGTGAAAGCCAATACCAATATGCTAGTGGCAACCAAGAGAGGCACGACCGAAGCGGTCGAGATCTTTCTCAGCGAAAACATGACTATCGAGCCTCTCGCAAAGCTAGCCGGTGAAGATTCTGGGGATGGCAAAGGATGGTCAAGGTTCCGTATCTTTGGTGTCACAACCGGTGCGAGCTGCGGCAGCCAAACGATCATCATCAATCCCTATTTAAACACTCCCACACCAGCCACGATCCCACCCACCTTCAACGAGACCAATTTACAAAACGCTTTCCTGTGGCTGAACAAAGGTAAGTTGAAATACCAAACCTCAACCGCTTTGACCCGCATTCCCGCCTTGGTGGGCTCCGTTTGCGAGTTCGAAAGTGCCGTGGCTGGTCCTGCGACTTTGTCCACCCTTTCAAACCGCCGATTCCTTGAGGGCCTCGGGGGAGCTTATGGTTTTAGCGGCTTGTTCGGCCGTCCAACTCCGATTCGCTTTTTTTATCGTGGATTCGGATTTGAAGACGAGCGCATTTCTTCCTGATATGCTGAAATCTTCGTTCGTTAAACCTCCCAATGCCGCACGGTCTTCCAGCAGCGGCATCACCATCCTCGAGGTCTTGCTGGCGGTCTCTATCGCTGGTGGTTTGATCAGTCTGCTGGTTCCTGCCCTCACGAGACAACTGGCCTTGGGGGAACAATCCAATCGCCTGACGGCTGTGGAAGCGGTGGTATCTTCCGATCTAAACTGGTTCAGCAACTATGCGAGAGTCTGGAAGTTGAGATCAGGGAGTTATTCGGTCACTAATGCTGTCACCATGACCTCGTCGTTCACATTAGCCGGGGCTGCTACTTATGAACCACCCGAGGCTGAATGCAAGCAAGCCGCCGACAGTGCCTCGGGTCTTGCGAAAAAGCTCCTTGATGATGGCGCTGATTTGCGCAGAACAAGTACGTTGTCAGCACTTAAAACTTATTACCCACCTAACCCTCTCACATCTCCCACAACGATCGAGGTGTCCAGTGGCGGCGTCAGCGGCTTGAATGTGATTCGTACAGTAACGCCTGTAGGCAACATGATTCGAGTGTTTTATGAGTTGGACTTTGCTGATGACGCTGCAGAAGCCGATCTGCGAAACGATGGGCTAAACTTTAGCCGTGAGGCTTCGATTTTCGTCGAGGCTTCTGCCTGGTGTGATCGGATCCCATGAGATCAAGATCGCGCCAGGGATTCACGATGGTTGAGTTGATAGTCACCATCGTGGCGATCACGATCGTGACCTCTGTTATCGCCAGTAGCGCTTTCCGATTCATGCAGGAGCAGCGACTTCGCCAGAGCGCCAATGAACTGGTTAGCTACCTCAGCACCGCCAGAGCGAGGGCTCTGCGGCAGGCCACTGACTCTCGCAAGGCCTGTGAGGTTGAGTTGGACGCTTCTACCAAGACGGTGAAACCAACCACGCATACGGACAACATCTGCAACGACTCTCCCAGCCTTCCGCCGCTTGATCTGCTGCTCGCCAGCGGCGGTAGCGATCTCACCATCACCTCGAGTGCTGGAAGTTCTCCCTTCTTGATTACCTTCACCCGGCTGGGTACCGTGGCTTCGACGAATCTCTCCTCTGCCGCGGTGGTGACGCTGCCGCGAATTTTTTATTTTTCTAACGATTCTCCCGGTGCCACCGAAGTGCAGCGATGTGTGATGGTGGATCTCACCAGCGTGCGCCTCGGTTGGCGCAACACTGCAGCAGCCGCGACCTGCACCTACGATGGAAACTGATACGCCTAGACGCTGGGGCGTGATGAAGACCTGTTCCTCCACCGCGAAAGCCGCCTTGGCACCCCCTGCAGCGCGGCGTGGGTTCACGTTGGTTGAACTTTTGGTGGCTGTCAGCCTCGGATCGGTTGTGCTGGCTTCCCTGGGAGGTGGGTTGCTGCTATCGGAGCTGAAGGTTTCGGCAAGGGTACAACGCAATCTTAATGCCAAAGATGCTGCTAATCGGGCCATTGATCTGATGCGCCGCGAAGCGAGCTTTACGCGTTTTTTCGCACGGACAACTATACCAGGCGGCACGTTGGATGAATGCGAATATGCTCCTTTTGCTTATATTCAGCGCGATAATGCAATTATTTGTTATAAAACAGTTGCTCCTATTGTCCTGCCTGCTGCGTATCGATCTGCCTACCAAGGTCCCTGTGTTCTCCTGCGAGTGGGCCCCCCCTACAGGCCCGATGGTACGCTCGACCTCACGGCTACGCCCATCGTTCAAGTCTTGCTAGATGGTGTAGCGAGAATTGGTTTCGCTGCGACCGAGTGCCCTGCCACCAAAGCGTTTGAAGTGACATCTGAATCGTTGCGCACGGGAGGAGTATTGCATCTGACCCGCGATGCGAACCTTGCAATCAGTTTAGCTTCTGGTGTTCGTTACAGCTTTAGTGTGCGCGCTGCATCCAATCCTGCTTACGATGGTAAAGATTTGTATGCCAATTGTACGGTTTTATCAGATACAGGGTGTGGATCGGCTGATGAAGCTTCCTACCACTTTAGGCCAAGGATGAACTCCGCTTCTGAGTCCATTCCTGGAAGTCCCTCTAGAGAAAATATATTCTATTTCCGGCATCCTTTTTCGGAGTACACCCTGCGTGAAACATCTGGTTCTGGATCTTGCACCTACGCAAACTGCTATGTCGAGAGAGGTGGTTTTGCTGTAGAGATGACCAATGTGGACGCCTTGGTCTTCGCTGATCGGGAGATTCGTCCTAGCACCTAATCAGCGCCTTTCGATGAATGTGAAGCAACCAAAAGCTGGCGAAGCCCAAGGTCTTGATGATTTGGAGGCCAGGATAACGGAAGCCCGCTCCGCGGCGGAGACAGGCGATCGCGCCTTGGCGGAACGCTTATACCGCGAGCTGGTGGCGGCCGGCGTGAACGATGTGCGCCCCTACTGCAATCTGGGCGTGCTGGCCCTGCTGGAGCAGCGCTCCGATACAGCGTTGGGCTGGTTGGAGCAGGCCGTGGAGGTGGATCCAGAGCACCCCCGATCCCATCTCAATCTGGGTATGGCCCTGCAGCTCGAGAAGCGCACCGCCGAGGCGATCACGGTGCTGCAGCGGGCCGTGGGCCTCGACCCCCAGCTGGCGGAGGCTTGGAACAACCTGGGCTACGTGCTGGCGCAGGACGACCAGCCGGAATCAGCCATGGCGGCCTATCAGCGCGCCCTCAATCTGCAACCCGGCTATGCCATTGCGGGTCAGAACCTGAGCGTGCTGCTGGCCAACCATGGCAACCCCCAGGAGGGGGAGCAGTTGTTGCGGCAGTTGCCGCTGGCGGTTGGCCAGGAGAGCGGGGTTCTGTTTCATCTTGGCGAAATGCTTCGCCTGCAGGGGAAGCTGGAGGAGGCGCAGGCTGCCTACGGCGAATGCCTGGAGCGGGCCCCCGAGGATGCCGAGTTGCGGATGGGGGTGGGTCTTGCCCTGCTGGGCGCCGGTCAGGCCGATCATTCCCTCATGGTGCTGCTGCCGCTGCTGGCAATGCGCCCTGATGATTCACAGGGCCTGGTGGCCGTGGGCTGGTGCCTGCAGGAGTTGGAGGAGGTTGCTCAGGCGATCGATCTCTATCAGCGCGCCATCGCCCTCGATCCAGCCAACATCCGGGCCCGCAACCTGCTGGGGATCTGCTATCGCGGTCAGGGGGTTCATGGTGAGGCGATCCGCCAATTCCGCGCCGCCTTGGAGCAGGAGCCAAAGGATTCGGAAATCCGCTCCAACTTGGCGGATTCACTACGCAGTCAGGGTTTCTTCGATGCTGCGATGGCCGAGCTCAACCGCCTGCTGGAGGATGACCCCGATTGCAGCCATGCGCTTGCGCATCAGTTGTTCAACTGCTCGATCGGTTCGGAGCGCCTGGCTCCCCTGGCCCTGGAGCTCAGCCAGCGATTCTGGACCTTGGTGCGTGGCAGGTCCAATGTGCTGGTTCAATCCTCGGCGGCGGCCACCGCCCTCCCGGCCAAGCCCACGTTCGCTGCCTCGCTGCCCCTTCGAGAGGGAGCGCGGCAAGCCCTTGAGCTGCCGGAGCTGCGCCGCGATCAGCGGCTGAGGATCGGTTTTTTATCGGCGGAGATCGGCAATCATGTTGTGGCTTCGTTTCTGTTTTCGTTCCTTGAAAACTACGATCGAGAGCACTTTGCGGTGGAATTGTTCGCTGCTTCGCGACGCTTCGATGCCACGGCTTCGGAGCTGGCCAAGCTCGCCGATCACCACTGGTTGCTCGATGGCATGGAGATCGGCCGCGCCCGGGATCTGATCCGCAGCCGCCAGCTCGACATCCTGGTGGAAACCTCCGGCTTCACCGCCAATTCCGCGATCGAGCTGCTGGCAGAACGCTGCGCCCCGGTTCAGTGTCATTACATCGGCTACCACGCCACCACAGGGCTGGACACGATCGACTGGTTCATCGGTGATGCCGAAACGGTTCCGGAGGAGTTTGCTCCTCAGTTTGTGGAGGGGCTCTGGCGCCTGCCGCGCCCCTGGCTGGCGCGTCAGCCCGACAGCACGCTGCCGGCCGCCGGCAGCGAGAGCATCGATCCGGTGGCTGTGCTGGGATCCTTCAATCAGCTGGCCAAGGTGAGGGAGGAAACCCTGCGCTACTGGGCCGCTGCCCTGCAGGCCGTGCCCTCCAGCCGGCTGCTGCTGAAGGATCGCTCCGTGGCGGATGCGGAAACCCGCGAGCGCCTTGTTCGCACCCTGATCGGCCATGGCGTGGCCTCTGAGCGGATCAGCTTTCTGGGCTATGTGGGCGGCTGGGAGGATCACATGGCCACCTACAACCGGCTGGATGTGGCCCTGGACGCCACCCCATGGAGCAGTGCCACCACGGGCTTCGATGCTCTGGCGATGGGGGTGCCGCTGGTGGCGATCCGGGGGGGGTGCACGGCGGCCCGCATGAGTTCCTCCATCCTCAAGGGCCTGGGCAGGCCCGAGTGGATCGCCCAAACGCCCGCGCAGTTCGCCGCGATCGTGGCCGGGCTCTGCGCCGATCTTCCGGCCCTGCGGGCTTCCAAGCCGGAGCTGCGCCGCCGGGTGCTCGCCAGCCCACTCTTCGACGGGTTGGATCTCAGCCGCCAACTGGAGCAGGCCTTCCTCGCCATGCGGACAGCCCCTGGGTCCGCAGTCTGATGCTTGTTGCATAAAACTGCTGCATAAAAAAAGCCCCCCGGCATAGGCCGGGGGGGTCCAGAAACGATCTTCGGAATAATTCTCGAACAATCCGGAAATCAGCCGAAAGTGCAAGTCATAACGCCGGCTGAGGACACTGTGAGGGTGGCCGCGCGATCTGTGGTGGCGGCCGACATGGTGAGGCATTTCAGGCCGGCCACGCTGCCGGTCCAGGAGCGGGAGAAGGTGGCGGAGGCGCCGGCTGTGCAGCCCAATGGGGCTACACCCACCCCACCGACGGTGACGAAGGTGGCGCATTCCTTGGCCAGGCCCACGGCTTCGCCAATTTTAGAGGCGGCATCGGCAGCATCGCGGGTGCCGAGGTACCGGGGAAGGGCCACGCCGACCAGCAGGCCGAGGATCGCCACCACGATCATCAGTTCGATCAGGGTGAAGCCCTTGGCCTGACCTTTGCGCTGACGCAGTTTGCGAAGCAGCTCGAGTTGGAGTTGGGTGCGCATGGACAGAGGGGCACGTTTGCCTAGCCACTGTATGCAATCTCTCCGGGAATCTCCATCCATAGAAGTTGGCATCTAAGTGAAGCGGCTACGCAGCGGATGTCCTGCTGACAGTGGTGTTACCGCTCCATTTGTGCAGATCTTTTTGGCTTTATTCACTCCTGCTCGGGAAATCGCTCACGGTTTTGTTCTGTAGGATGAAACAGATTTTCACTGTGCTCTCAGGCTTTTCTCACTTGCCGTGCTTGTGGTGGGCTGGCCCTGGGGGAAGGATCCGCCCTGGCTGGGGTGGCTAGCTTGCGGCAACAGACTGCTGAGCTTGTTCGTTTTCCTGCTGGCCCGCCCCCGTGGCTCCCTGCGGCAGTGGTTGCTGGGAGCCAGTGTGATCGCGGTGTTGGCGGGTTATGGGGTGCTGCTCTTGGCCTACGGATGGCTTGCGGACCTCGACCGCAGGGAGGCCCACCGGGAGATGGCCAGCCAGTTGCTGGCCTTGGTGCAGCAGCAGGGAGACCTTCCCGCCAAGCTCTCCCTCCGCGGGGTGGAAGCCTGGATCGTCGAGGGCAGCGGTGGGTCCCGGCCCCTGCTCCGCGCCCTGGATCGCAGCCCTGTCCTGCTGCCCCTCCAGGCCCTTGTGCAGAGCCGGCAGCGGGGCGTCCCGGTGGCTGGCCCCTGGGACTACGGGGGGCAAAGCTATCTCTCGAGCGCCACGCCCTTGGGCTCCAAGCCGGCGGCAGGGATTCTCTATGTCCTGCAGGATGTGACCCTCGACATCCGCAGGCAGCAGCGCAACTCCCTGCTGCTGCTGATATTCGCGGGACTATCCACCCTGGTGAGCGCCGCCCTGCTGCGGCCGGTGCTGAACGCCGGACTCCGGCCCCTGGAGGAGCTCAGCGACCGGATGGAGCAGATCGAAACCGAAACCCTTGGGCGCCAGCGCCTGCCTCTGACTCCCCAGCCCCGCGAACTGCAGCGAATCGCCGGCTCCTTCAACGATCTGCTCGATCGCCTGGCGGTGTCCTGGGAGCGGCAGCGAGCCTTCGTGGATGCCGTGAGCCACGAATTGCGTACGCCGATCACCCTGGTGGCCTGCTACGCGGCCCGCTTGCAGCGCCGCGGCATCAACCTCAGCGCTGCGGAGCGGGAACAGCTCCATCTGATCGAGGCGGAGGCGGCCCGGATGGGACGCATGGTGAGCGATCTGCTAGATATCGCCCGCAGTGATGCCGGCCAGCTCACCCTGCGGCGTCTGCGTTTCGATGTGGCCTTTGCCTGCTTGCAGGTGGTCGATCGCCTCAGGCCCGTGGCTGCCGGACGGCTGCATCTGGCGCCGGAATCGGCCGAGCGAGAGCATGCTGTGCACGCGGTGGGGGATCCGGAGCGCTTCGAGCAGTGTCTGGTCAACCTGGTGGACAATGCCCTCAAGTACAGCCCCCCCAGCGGCTTGGTGCAGTTGGCCTGGGAGTGCTGCGGCGATGCAGTGCTGGTGCATGTGCTCGACCAAGGGCCCGGCGTGCTGGAGGAGGACCGGGCTCACCTGCTGGAGCGATTTCAGCGGGGGCGAAGCACCACTGAAGTGCCTGGCAGCGGGATTGGCCTGGCGGTGGTGGACACCCTGATGCAGGCGATGGGCGGACGGGTCGACATCGGCGATGCCCCCGGGGGAGGGGCCGATTTCAGGTTGCTGTTGCCCATGGCCCCTGATCCGGATCCCAGTGGCCGCCCATCAGCACCACCAGGGTTCAGCTACGCACATCACCTTCCCGCAGCATGAAGCCCACGCCGCGCACCGTCTGGATCAGGGTGGGTCGACCGGCCGGTTCGAGTTTGCGGCGCAGGTAGCGCACGTAAACATCGAGGAGATTGTCGTCGCCGAAGTGGTTCTCCCCCCACACGGCCCGCAGGATGGCTTGGCGCTCAAGAACCCGATTGGGCGATTCCAGCAGGTGGCGGAGCAGCTCAAACTCCCGCACCGACAGGGTGATGGCTTCCCCGGAACGGCTTACCTCCCGGGTGGCGGTGTCGAGGATCAGATCGGCGTAGATCAGGCGTTCGCCGTTGTCCTCCTCCTCCTGGCCGTAGGAGCTGCGGCGCAGGTGGGCCCGCAGCCGGGCCAGCAGCTCCTCCACGGAGAAGGGCTTGTGCATGATGTCGTCGGCGCCAGAGTCAAGGGCCTCCACCCGCTCCTGCACCCCATCCCGGCCGGTGAGCATCACGATCGGCGTGGTGATGCCGCTGGCCCTGATCCGGCGGCACACCTCCACACCGCTGAAATCCGGCAAGAGCAAGTCGAGGAGAATCAGGTCGCTGGGGTTCTCGCGGAGGGCAATGAGCGCACTCTGCCCATCGGCGGCCTCCCGCACCGCATAGCCCTCCACTTCCAGTTCACCGCAGAGGAACTGGCGCAGCCTGGGGTCATCGTCGATGATCACGACCTGGCGCTGGCCACTTCGCCGCTGGCGGGGGCTCGGATCTTGGTCCACCGATGGGGTCACACAAGCGCTCGGGCGGTTCCCCCCGGTGCGGGAGGAGGCTGCTCCTCCAGATTACGAAACCCCAAATGTGCTGCGGTTGGCGACGGAGCGATGGGGCGTTGCCTTACACACCAGACTGCCATTCCCTGCCCTGCACCCGGTGCTGCGTTCCCTACGGCTTCCTGCCGGTGCCACCCTCTCGGCGCGGATGGCCCGCTGGGGCGTGGCCATCGTGCTGGCCTATGGCCTGGTGGCCCTGCTCACGCCGCTGCTGATTCACCTGGGTGTGCTCGCCGATCCCAATGCCGGCCTGGCCAATCCGATCTACGCCCCGCCCTCCCTGGCCCACTGGTGCGGCACGGATCGGTTGGGGCGGGATGTATGCGTGCGCACCCTGGCCGGCAGCGGCGTGGCCCTGCAGGTGGTGGCGATCGCCCTGGTGCTGGCCTTGCTGATCGGGGTTCCCCTCGGCATGGTGAGCGGCTATCTCGGCGGCTGGGTAGACCGGGTGCTGGTGCTGCTGATGGACACGCTGTACACGCTGCCGGTGCTGCTGCTCTCGGTGGTGCTCGCCTTCCTGCTGGGGCGGGGGCTGCCGAATGCGGCGGCCGCCCTGTGCGTGGTGTACGTGCCCCAGTACTTCCGGGTGGTGCGCAACCAGAGCGCCCAGGTGAAGGCCGAACTGTTCGTGGAGGCGGCCCGCTCGCTCGGGGCCGGTCCGCTCTGGATCCTGCGCCGCTACCTGCTGCGCAATGTGATCACCTCGGTGCCGGTGCTGCTCACCCTCAATGCCGCCGATGCGGTGCTTGTGCTGGGGGGCCTGGGGTTTCTGGGTCTGGGCCTGCCGGAAACGATTCCTGAATGGGGCGGCGACCTGCAGCAGGCGCTCACGGCGGTGCCCACGGGCATCTGGTGGACGGCCCTCTATCCCGGGTTGGCCATGTTCGTGCTGGTGCTGGGGCTGTCTTTTCTGGGGGAGGGGCTGGAGCAGTGGTTGAGCGGTGATACGCAGCGGAGTTCATAAGGCATCCGCGGACGGAGGGAAGCGCCGGTTGATCAGGTCAAGACGGCGCTGGAGCGGTGGACTGTCGAATCCCAGGCTCAATGCAAATTGCAGCAGATCTCGTTGATTGGATTGAGCGAAGAAACTTGAATAATTGCTCGCTATTTCATTGGCTTCTATTGCTGCAGTCATCAGCCACCCTTGCATTGAATCATTAGGCGCAAGGGTGTCAAAACGCTTGCACGGAGCAAGGAAGGGCTGCTCAAAATCAACATTCTCCATGTAAGGAATAGCCTGGATCAGGCTCCTCAATGCTTCGCATGCCAGTTCACGTTGGCCTATCTCCCGTGCACATCGGGCCAGGGAGGCTAGATGAATGGGACCTTGATAGGTGCTGCAAAGTTCCTTCAGGAGCTCCACGCTCTCGGCCAGGGCCTGGATGCGTGTTGAAGGCGGGTGCCGAGCATCAGTACTGAGGGCGTGTAGAGCAAGGGCTCGTTCTGCAGGCTCGGATCCATGCTCCTTGTTGCGATCGGTCCAGCTCTGGTGGAGACACATCACATAGGGCAGATCCACCAGACGGGATGTCCATTTGTCGTGTTCGGCGGGTTGAAGCGGTGTTTGGGATGACCAGTGTTGAGCCAGTATCCCGTCATGCTCCATTTGTTTGGCCGTATCTGCTTTGCAACAGAATATGTTCAACGTGAATCCATCGAGTAGGGCTGGATTCCAAGGCATCAGCAACATAGGCCCTGGTGCAAGGCTGTAACTTGCGTAGCCCAAATCAGCAAAGGCATCTACGAGCTCGGTGTTGACAGTGTCGCCATGCTTGATCTCGTAAAGAATCAACGGTGAATGGGTGTGGAGCAGTTTGTGTGCACCGGCTATCACGTTCAGTTCCTGGCCCTCAGCATCGATCTTGATCAAACTGATCTCAGTGCATGGGCCGTGCTCGGAAGCCCAATCATCCAGGCTCGTCAGGATGATTGTTTCGATAACATCGGTGGCTTCCGGGTCTGAAGTTATGTCTTCAATCCGGTTCAATTCCGGGTTCAAATCCAGTGTGAGGCGCGCGGTGCCGCTGCGGATTCCCACACCCCTGGTATCCACCTCAATTTGACTGAAGCCATTCAGATCAGCACTCTGTTGCAGCAGGGCGGCAGTGCTGCTGGCAGGCTCAAAAGCGATCACCCGCCCTTCCTGGCCCACGACCCTGGCCATGGAAAGGGCGTACATCCCTAAGTTGGCTCCAATATCCAGCACTGTCTGTCCGGGCTTGAGGATTTTGCGCAAGGCGTTGAGTTCGTCCTCAAACCAATCCAGCTGCTCCTCCAGCACATAGGTCGTGATCTGCTCCAGCGAGTCGATGACTACCACCTTGATGGCATCATCCATGGTGAGAATTCTGGTTGCAGTGATCGAGTCAAGGATGGAGGATACGCAAAGACATGAGGCTAACCGGTGTTGCCACTCATGGGCTTTGAGCCGAAATCGGTTATCTTCTGGCCCTATTGTGAACTATGGCAGCCCCGTTGCAAAAGGCTTGCCTGATCCTGACCATGAATCCCGAGCAGCTCGCCCATCTCGACAGGATTGGGGCTTTAGTCGATGCCCTGGGCTCACTTCCCTGGATGGAGACTCCCGAGCTCGAGCAGATCTCGCTTCGGCTGCTCGATTTCGATTCCAGTCGCTGGTCGTTTCTGCGGGTGCTTTCGTTTCCCCTCTATGCCGAACTCACGGCCCTCCTGGCGGGCGGGGATGCCCTGACCCACCTCAAGAGCCGCCCCCGCATCGCCGTGGTGATGCCGGTGTATGCCCCCCGCCGCGATCTCCTGAAGGCGGCGCTAGCGAGCCTGCGCGGCCAGGTGGGGGTGGCGATCGATTGCTTGATCAGTGTGGATGGTCGGGTTGAGGATCGCCAGCTGGTGGAGGAGGTGGTGGCCGAGCTTGAAGCTGCTGGCGACGACTCCCACTGGCGGGTTTCGGTGTTTCTGCTGGAGCGGAACCGGGGTGTGGGGCTGTGCCGCAACCGGGCTTTCCAGCAGGTCACGGCTCCGTTCTTCACCTGCCTTGATGCCGATGACATCTTCCATCCGCTGCGCTGTCTGCATGCCCTGCTGGCGCTGCAGGGTTCCGGCGTGGACAGGCTTAACACCGGCTGGAGCCGGGTTTCGCTGGATGAGAACAAAATTGTGCTGATCAATGACCGTCTGTATTGCACTGGACAGAGCAGTTTTCTGGCTCGCACAGAGATCCTCTCTCGCTGCGGCTATCAGGCAGGTTTGCGTCATTTCGAGGATACGGAATTTATGCTGAGGCAAGCATTTTTTGGCGTATCCATGCAGGATTCGCCGATTGTTGGCCATTACGCGCATACTGAACCCCGACCGGACTACGCTTCCCTGTCCAGCGTGTGTCGTCAGGAGGTTCATCCGATCAGCGGCCACCCCTATCTCTGCGGAACGGTGATTGCCGAGCAACCGGAGAGTTGGCTGGAGATCGAGCGCAGCCATCGCCAGCGCTATCATTCGCTCCTGGCGGAGGCCCTCCGAGCGGCCTATCCCGCCGATCCGGATGCGGCTGACGGTGAGCGGTTCACTGCCGATTGATGGTTTCCAAGCAGACTGAATGTCCAGCCGCGTTCAGCACCGCAGCCGCAGGTTTCGCGGCAGCTCCTCGCTGATCGCTCCCTCCCCATCCAGAGCCGGATAGGGCCGCCCTTCACGGCGGCACCAGGCAGCCACCTGGGGATAGGCCCACTCGAACAACAGCTTGTTGTAGAGCCCCGGCGGCAGACCTTCGCCGTGCTCAGGCAGCAGCCCGGCTAGCTGCCGCTGCCGCACCGCCTCGAACAGCAGGGTGGCCGTGGCCACCGACACATTCAGCGATTGCACCATGCCCTGCATCGGGATGAAGATCGCCTGGTCCACCAGGGCGGCCGTGGATTCACTGAGCCCCCATTTCTCGGCGCCCAGCACAAAGGCGGTGGGGCCGCTGAAGTCGCACTGGCGATAATCCACGGCCTCCTGGGCCAGGTGGGTGCCGTAGATCCGGAAGCCCTGCTCGCGTAGCTCGGCCAGCACCGTGGCCGAATCGGGATGCACATGCAGCGGCACCCATTTCTGGCTGCCCAGGGCGGTGTCATTGAAGGTGGGCATCCGCCCCTTCAGGCAAACGGCATGGGCTTCCAGCACCCCCACGGCATCACAGGTGCGCAGGATCGCGGAGAGGTTGTGGGGTTTATCCACCTGCTCCAACAGCACCGTGAGGTTTGCCATGCGCCGGTCGAGCACGCTTCGGAGGCGCTGGTGTCGGCGAGGCAAAATGGGCATCGGAATCGGACCCGTCAGTTCAGCGAGATTCGCGGATCCGCCGGCGGGATGATCTCTTCTTCTTGCGCCAGAACCGCTTGCTCCAGAACTGCCATTGGCGCGGGATCTTCAGTTGCAGGGGGCGCCGCCGGGCCCTGGTCCTCGGTTTCGAGATCGGGCGGATGCCGCTGCGTTTGGGCAGATTGAGCCGTTGATTGATCCACTGAAACTGATTGCGCCCCCCAGAGGCCTGGCCGAACAGTCCTTCGGCGCCGCTCGCGAAGCCCAGGGCGAGCATCAGGCTGGCTATGGCTCCGCGCGCGGTTTGTCGCCCCAGCTCTAGGACATTTGGTGCCGGCGGGAGGGCCTCCAGCCGTTGGCGAAATCGGGATTCGGTCTGTTCCAGTTGCAGTAGCAGCCGCTCCCTTACCTCCTCGTAGGGAAGCAGGGAGGCCCGCTTAGGCAGGGGCGGGGCGCCGGGGATCGCCCCCAGACGCTCCTTCAGATCGCTGAGATTGGTGCTGCCCATCAGGGCATCGCGGTAAGACTGCAGTTGGGTCTTGCTGTTGCTGATCAGCCGCTCGCGCTCGTTGCGCGAGGCATCCACCCCGAGCCAGGTGATCGTCACCTGCAGCGGAGCGATCAGCAGATAGCCCACAGCGGCCAGGGCCGCCAGGCGCCGCCACAGCATCAGGCGTTGGCTCAGCGCTCGATTGCTCGGCTCCAGCATGCTGGCCAGGTGAAGCAGCACCAGACCGATCAGGATCCAGCTGCCATTGGCAACCAGATTGGCCAGCACCCCCAGCTGCCATTGCCGGTCGGCCAGCCGCAACGGAAACAGGGCCAGCAGCACGGCCGCCACCCCACCGATCAGGAAGGTGGTGGCTCCCCCGCTGGCCAAATTGGCCAGGCGGTTGGCCTGGGTAGGGCCGATGCGGGCAATCTTGGGAGTCTCCGCGGCTGTGGCGCGGGATTCTGGCTTCGGTTCGCCACCGATAGCGACTGGGGCCGGACCTTCGGCGGAGCTCATCAGGGCCAGGAGGCGAGGTTGGTATTAGGTGGAAGTGGATCGGGCCTGGGCGGCGCCTCCTCCGGCAGGGCTCAACCCCGGCCAATGCGGTCAAATTACCTCCAAATTACCGCCAGGGGCGGCACTCTGCAGCGCCATGGGGATGCAGGATTGTGTGCTGGGGGCAAGTCCCCGGCCTGAAACCTGGTCCACCTGGGAGTGATCGGTTTGGAATCTTGGCTGCTGGATGGCGGGGGCCTGACGCAACCCTGGGGTGATGCCCCTCCTGCTCTGGGGCGACCGGACGCTGGCGGTTTGCCGGTTGGGCCGTGGGATCAGCGGGTCTGGCGGTTGGTGGCCCGGATTCCCAGGGCCCGGCTGGCCACCTACGGCCAGGTGGCCGAACTCCTCGGGGCCTGGGGGCGGGCCCGCCAGGTGGGCTGGGCCCTGCGGCGGCTGCCGCTTCCCACCGCCATCCCCTGGCACCGGGTGGTGAATGCCCGTGGCTCGATCACCATGACCCCCAGCCGCGAGGGGAGCGACTGGATCCAGCGGGACCTGCTGGTGGCCGAGGGGATTCCCGTTGATGCCCGCGGCCGGGTTCCCCTGGCCCGCTTCCGCTGGGATCCACCCCTGCCCCTGGTGTTCTGATGAGGCCTGTGGATGGGCAGGGCCCCGATGGCCCGGGTCTCGAATCGCGCCATCGCGCCTGGCGGGTGCTTCTGGCGGTGGCGGCCGGTGCCTATGCCGATGCGGCGCTGGAGCGGGAGCTGGCTCAGGGATCGCTCTCGCCCCTGGACCGGGGGCTGGTCACCGAGCTGGCCTATGGCGCCATTCGCCAACGGCGCCTGCTGGATGCCTGGATCAATGCCCATGCCCGGATGGTCGCCGAGCGCCAGCCCCCACCCCTGCGCTGGCTGCTTCATGTGGGTCTATACCAGATTCTCTTCAGCGAGCGGGTGCCGGTGTCGGCGGCCGTGAGCACCAGCGTCGCCCTGGCGCGGCGCATCGGACTGGCCCGGCTGGCTCCCACGGTGAATGCCATCCTCCGGGCGGTGCTGCGCCGGCGGGAGGCACTGCCTGGCCCCCTGGCTCCCTGGGATGGCCTCAGCCTCCCCGCCGACCCCGCCGAGCGCCTGGGGCTGTGCCATTCGCTCCCCCCCTGGTTGGCCACGGCCCTGCTCGCCTGGCTGCCGGCGGCAGGAGCCGAGGCCTTCGCCCGGGCCGCTGCCACACCGCCGCCCCTCGACCTGCGGATCAACCCCGCTCGCACCGACCGGGCCACCCAGCAGGCGGCCTTCGCCGCGGCAGGGGTGGCCGCCGAGCCGTTGCCGGATCACCCCTTGGCGTTAACGCTGCCTGGCCGTTCCGGGGATCTCCGCGCCCTGCCCGGCTACCTGGAAGGCCACTGGTGCGTGCAGGATCGCCATGCCCAGGCCGTGGTGCCCCTCCTGGCCCCCAGGCCCGGGGAGCGGATCCTCGATGCCTGCGCCGCCCCGGGTGGCAAGACCACTCAGATCGCCGAATGCCTGCGGGGCCAGGGTGAGCTCTGGGCGGTGGATCGCTCCGAGGCCCGCTTGCGCCGGGTGCGGGCCAACGCCGAGCGGCTGGGACAGCTCGAGGGCATCGGTTGTCTGGCGGCCGATGCCGGCGATCTGGAGCTCCTGCGGCCCGACTGGATCGGCTACTTCGACGCCATCCTGCTGGATGCGCCCTGTTCGGGCCTGGGCACGCTGGCTCGCCATGCCGATGCCCGCTGGCGGGTCACGCCGGCCATGATCGAGGAGCTCCTGCCGGTGCAGAGCCGGCTGCTGGAGGCGATCGCCCCCTTGCTTCGTCGCGGGGGTCGTGTGGTGTACGCCACCTGCACGGTGCATCCCCAGGAGAACCGCGGCCGGATCGACGCCTTCCTCAAGGGCCATCCCACCTGGCAACTGGAGCAGGAACTGCAGTGGTGGCCTGGTGAGGGGGGGGGCGACGGGTTCTATGCCGCCCGTCTTGCGGCCCCGGCCCTCAACGGGGCGTAGGGGCAGGCACCGGCGGGGGAGGGGCCACCGGCAGGCTCGGGGCAGGCCCGGCCGCTGACGGTGGCAGGGGCGGCGGCGGGCTCGGTGGCCCTGGCGGTGCTGCCTCGGTAGGTGATGGGGCGGCTGCAGGAGCTGGAGCGGCCTGGGGCGGTGCTGCTGCAGGAGCGGGTTCGGCGCTGCGCCCTGGGGTTTCCCATTGGCGAGGTTCGACCGGCGCTTGCCAGCGGGGACGCTCCTTCTCGGGCTCGGGGGGAGTCCAGCGGCCCTCCTGGAGGCTGGGATCTCTGTCTGTGGGGTCTCTGTCTTCGGTGCCGTCGGCCCAGCGGGAGCGGCCCCGATCCGGATCATCCACGGTGGTCTCCCAGCTGCGGCCACTGGGGCCCACCTCTGTGGGAGGAGCCGTGCCGTTTTTCGGGCTCTTGGGCGGCACGTAGGGGATGAAGGAGCCGGTGAGCTCCGGCCTTGGTGGGAACTTCTGGACCGGAATGTCCTTGAGCAGCCCGAGCATGTAGCTATACCAGGTGGCTGCCGCCGTGGCGCTGCTGCTGCCCGTCTTCCAGTTTTCGTCGTAGCCGAACCAGATCGCCGTGGTGAGCTGGGGAATCGAGCCGATGAACCAGAGGTCGCGGGCGCCCTCTGCGGTGCCCGTCTTGCCGGCAGCGGCGCGGTCGGGAAGGCTGGCGGGGCGGCCGGTGCCGGCATTCACCACGTTCTGCAGCATCCACATCACCGTGTCGGCCACATCGCTGGGAACCGCCCGGCGCGGCGGTTTGGCATCGACCCGGCGGCTCCAGAGCAGTTCACCATCGGGGCCATAGATCTCATCGAAGGGGGTGGGCTCCACATAGACCCCCCGGTTGTTGATGGCGGCGTAGGCGGCCACCATTTCCAGCATCGTCTTCTCATTGGAGCCGAGCACCATGGCGGGGTATTCGCCGATCTCCCCGGTGATGCCCAGCTGGCGGGCCACACCGATCACCCGGGGGTAGCCCACTTTCTCGGCCAGCCCCACGGCGGCGGGGTTGATCGAGTTGGTGAGGGCACTGAGCATCGACATGCTCGAGCCTGCGCCGGGGATGCAGAAGCGCTTGTAGCCATCGCGATAGCAGCGCTCTCGGGAGGTCACGGAGTCCTCCGGGCGCATGCCGTATTGGATGGCCGCCGTGTAGGCGAACAGCTTGAAGGTGGAACCGGGGGATCGCACCGCCTGGGTGGCGCGGTTGAACTGGCTCCTCTGCCAGTCGGTGCCGCCCACCATCGCCCGCACCAGGCCCGTGCCGGGCTCCATCGACACCAGCGCACCCTGTAGGCCACCCCCGCCGGCCACCTGGTTCACAACGGACTGGGCCCGCTCCTGCCATGCCTTGTTGAGGCCGGTGCGGATCGTGAGACCACCCACTTCGAGTTCTTCCTTGCTGAGCACCTTGGGCAGCTGCTGTTCCATCCAGCTGATGAACCAGGGCGCCGGATTGGCGTAGTACTTCGGTTCGGCCGGCTTCAGGGCCAGGGGCGCGGCCTGGGCCCGATCCAGCTGGGCATCATCGATAAAACCCGCCTCCCGCATTCTCCGCAGCACGATGGCCCGACGCTTGAGGGCCAGGTCGGGATTGATCAGCGGCGAGTACACCGAGGGGGCCGGTGGCAGGCCGGCGATCAGGGCGGCCTCCGCGAGGGTGAGCTGCTCGGGGGTTTTGGAGAAATACACCCAGGCGGCATCGGCTACGCCGTAGGCGCTGGAGCCGAGATACACGAAGTTGAGGTATTGCTCAAGGATCTGCTGCTTGCTGAGCTGGCGCTCGATCTTGCTGGCGAGGGCGGCCTCCTTGATCTTGCGCCAGAGGGTGCGGTCCTGGTCGAGGTAGACGGTGCGGGCCAGCTGCTGGGTGATGGTGCTAGCCCCCTCCTCCACCGAACGCTCTCTCAGGTTGCGCACCATGGCGCGAATAATGCCCACGCTGTCCACGCCGCCGTGCTGGTAGAAGCGGCGATCTTCGGCGGCCACGAAGGCCTTCTCGATCAGTTTCGGCATCTTGCCGCTCGGCAGCCGCTCCCGCGTCGCCGGTCCGTCCTTGAACAGCACGGCCCCATTCGCATCCAGCACGGTGAGGGTGCCGGGGCGGTTGTAGCTACTCAGCCGCCGGGCATCGGGCAGCAGGAAGTCGATGCCGGCCACAAGGGCGCTCTGGCCGAAGGCCGCCCCCACCCCTAGGCCGGCGGCCAGAAGGCCGGGCAGCAGAACGCCGAGGCCGCTCGGCAGGCGATCGCCAAGGGAGCGTGCCCGGCCGGCACTCCTGGACTGCCTGGGCGCTCGCAGCTGGGTCAAAGCGGGATGGGCGGCGTCACCGCCAGCTGACTGAGGCCGCTGTGGCCGATGGCCAGGGCCGTGACCAGCATCCCCAGCACGAGAAAGGGTTGGGCGCTGGCCTGATACTTCACATCAAAGGCCACGGGATCACGCAGCAGCCAGATGTCCTGGAACGTGATCTGGGGAACGATCAGCAGCACCAGCAGCACGGCGGCGAAGTGCTGGCCGATTGCCACGAGCACCGCCACCATCGCCAGCTGGAACAGATCGATCATCGCGGCACTGATCCAGCTGGCCTTCTCGATGCCGAAAGCCACCGGCAGGGATTGGAGTCCGAGGGCCCTGTCGCCTTCGACGCTCTTGAAGTCGTTCACCACGGCGATACCGAGCCCGGCCAGGCTGTAGGCCAGGGTGAGCAGGGCGGTGGTCCAGGTGAGTTGGCCGAAGAGGGCCTGGCCGGCCCACCAGGGCAGGGCGATGTAGCTGGCACCGAGGGCATAGTTGCCGAGCCAGCCGTTCTGTTTGAGCTTCAGGGGGGGAGCTGAATAGATGTAGCTCACGAAGGAGCCCCCGAGGGCGAGCAGCAGCAGCACCGGGGTGGTGTGGCCGGCCCATAGGTCGAGACCCCAGGCCACGGCCAGACCGCTGATCAGCAGCACCCAGATCTGCGCCTTCACCTGCTGGAGGGGAATGGCGCCCGAGGGGATCGGCCGGTAAGGCTCGTTGATCGCGTCGATCTCGCGGTCGTAGTAGTCGTTGAGGGTCTGGGTGTAGCCGGCCAGTAGGGGACCGCTCATCACCATGCAGGCCAAGGAGGCCAGCACATCCGGCAGACGCCAGTGAAAATGGCCCGAGGCGGCCGCTCCGCAGAGCACTCCCCAGATCAACGGAATCCAGGTGACCGGCTTCATCAGCTGCAGCCGGATCTTCCAGAGGGTGGTCGTGCTGCTCGCCCCCTTCATCCCGAGCATCTGGCGGGTGGCGCTGCCTTCGGAGGCGTTCGGCGGGGCGGGAGTGGGGCTTTCGCTCACGGTGGCGGGGCTGGGCGGCCGGGGTAGGGGGCCGGCTCAGGCGGCAATGATCTCGTCGTCGAAGAACCAACTGGTGGTGCCATCGGCCAGTTCCACCACCACACCCACACCGGTGCCGTCGGTCATGCGGTAGCCCTTCACCGTTCCGGTGGGATCGGCCTTGAGAGAGGCGACCAGCCCGGCGGGGATGCGGTCCCGAACCCGGGTCACCCGCACTTTCGTACCGATGGAGATGGCGGCTTCGGCCATGGCGCCCGGCATTGCAAAAGTGGTGTAACCCTAACAGGGAAGGTGGATTGTCACTCCCCGACCCTGGACAGGGGGCCCTCAGGATGGTCTGCCATTGTTGAACCTCTAAAGCTCGGGTCGCCGGAGCGATGGTTGCCAGGCGCATCATTCCCTGTCTCGACGTGGCCGAGGGCCGGGTGGTGAAGGGGGTCAACTTCGTGGGCCTGCGCGACGCCGGCGATCCGGTGGAACTCGCCTGCCGCTATTCCGCCTCCGGTGCGGATGAACTCGTGTTCCTGGATATCGCCGCCAGCCACCAGGGCCGCTCCACCCTGGTTCACCTGGTGCGTCGAACCGCCGAGGCGGTGACGATTCCCTTCACCGTGGGCGGCGGCATCAGCAGCGTGGAGGGCATCACCGAATTGCTTCGCGCCGGAGCCGACAAGGTGAGCCTCAATTCTTCGGCAGTGCGCGACCCCGATCTGGTGAGCCGCGGGGCGGAACGCTTCGGCTGTCAATGCATCGTGGTGGCCATCGACGCCCGTCGGCGCACCGGCGAGGCGTTGGCCTCCCGGGGTGAGGGCTGGGACGTCTATGTGAAGGGGGGACGCGAGAACACCGGCCTCGATGCGGTGGCCTGGGCACGGCGGGTGGTGGCGCTGGGCGCCGGCGAGATCCTGCTCACCTCCATGGATGGCGATGGCACCCAGGCCGGCTATGACCTGCCGCTCACCCGGGCGGTGGCCGAGGCGGTGGAGGTGCCGGTGATCGCTTCGGGAGGCGCTGGCTGCATCGACCACATCGCCCAGGCCCTCGGGGAAGGGAAGGCCTCCGCCGCCCTGCTCGCCTCGCTGCTCCATGACGGGCTGCTCACTGTGGCAGCGATTAAGTCGGATCTGCTGCAGCGCGGATTGCCCCTGCGGCCCTTGCTGGCCCCGCTCGCCCCACCGGCCTCGTTACATTAAGTAAGTTGATGATTCAGTCGACCACTCCGCCTTGTCCTCCCTGGTCGTGCTGCCCGCACCGCTCCTGTCGCTCTTCGCCTTCGTCTTGGTGGTCGCGGTGGTGGCCCTCGTGGCCTGGGCCCTGCACCTGATGCAGGCCGCCAATGACCGGCGGGAGTTCTCCTTGATGTTGGCCGGCTGCATGGTGTGCTCCGCCGCCGTCGGTCTGGCCACCGTGATGGTGCTCACCCTCACCGGCGCGAACCGCCTCGAGGCCCGCGGCCTGTTGCCACCGATCCCCCAGTTGGAGAGCGGCGTGAGCCTTGAGGCCATCGTGCTCCCCTGGCAGGGGTCGCCCCAATCCCGGCCGGTTTCTCCCGAGTGAAGCCCGGCGATCCTGCCGCGGTGCGCGATCTGTTCGAGGCGATCGCCCCCCGCTACGACCTGCTCAACGACCTGCTCAGCTTCGGGCTGCATCGTTTCTGGAAGCGGCAGGCGATCGCCTGGCTGCGTCCTTCCCCGGGCCAGCGGCTCTTGGATCTTTGCTGCGGCACCGGTGACCTGGCCCTACTGCTGGCCGAGCGGGTGCGACCCTCTGGCGCGGTGCTCGGGCTCGATGTGGCCGAGGCGCCTCTCGCCGAGGCCCGTCGCCGGGCGGCCGAACGGCCCTGGTTGCCCCTCAGCTTCCGCAGCGCTGATGCTCTGACCACGGGCCTGGGCGATGGCTGGGCTGATGGGGCCGCCATGGCCTACGGCCTGCGCAACCTGGCCGATCCGGCGGCGGGCCTGCGGGAACTGCGCCGGCTGTTGCGCCCGGGCGGGCGGGCTGCCGTGCTCGATTTCAACCGTCCGGAGGGTTCTCCCGGGCTGGTCGCGGCCAGTCAGGTGGCCGCCTTTCAGCGCTTCTACCTGCGCCAGCTGGTGGTGCCTGCTGCCAGGGCCTTCGGCCTGCCGGAGCATTACGCCTACCTGGAGGCGAGTCTGCGGCAGTTCCCCACCGGGCCGGAGCAGGAAGCCCTGGCCCGGCACGCCGGCTTCCGGCGGGTGCGGCACCGGCCCCTGGCGGCGGGTCTGATGGGCCTGTTGGAGCTGGTGGCCTGAGGGCGGTTGGCCGTTTCAGGCCACCCGCCTAGCCTGAAGTGTCGTTTTCCCTCGATCATGGGCGTTCCACTTTTCGACTTCGCCGCCAACATCGGCAAAAAGGTGTTCAACCGCGGCGAGGACAAAGCCGCCGAGAAACTCAAGAAGCACATCGAGGCCAACAACCCCGGCATCAGTGGCCTGGATGTGGCGATCGACGGCGACACCGCCGTGATCAGCGGCACCGCCAAGGACCAGGCCGCCTATGAAAAGGCCGTGCTCCTAGCCGGCAATGTGGAGGGCGTGGGCAAGGTGGAGGCCGGGGCCCTGGCCGGAGCCGGTGGCAAGGAGGCCGAGTTCGTGCTGATCCAGTCGGGTGACACCCTCTGGGGCATCGCCGAGCGCTCCTACGGCAATGGCGCCCGCTACCAGGAGATCTTCGAGGCCAACCGCGAGGTGATCGAGAACCCTGATCTCATTTATCCCGGCCAGAAGATTCGCATTCCTCGCTGATCAATTGCCTGTGATCGCTCGCCCGCCTTCGGCGGGCTTTTTCATTTGACCTCCCGGCATGCGCTCACCCGCATCTATCCAGTGCAGCTCTGATTGCCTTGATTTCCGCTAGTCGAGCGCCGGAAGAGATCTTCACCTCATTTTCTCCCCTTGGGCTTTCTCTCGATCGGTTGAGGTCGATCAAGGTTTGCAGGCAAAATAACGAGATGGATCTGAATGTGGTCTATTGTGATGTTGTCGAGATTTAGAGTTCTCGCGGCTTTGCCAACGTCTTTATTGCCTCACCTGGCCAAGTGGGGGGATTGATTCGGTCCACTCACTAAAGTTGTCCAATCCGATCGTCGCCCGTGCACTTCCAGGACATCGTCGCCACCCTCAATCGCTTCTGGGCCGAGCAGGGCTGCCTGATCCTTCAGCCCTACGACACGGAGAAGGGGGCTGGCACGATGAGCCCCCACACGGTGCTGCGGGCGATCGGGCCGGAGCCCTGGGCTGTGGCCTACCCCGAGCCCTGCCGCCGCCCCACCGACGGCCGCTATGGCGACAACCCCAACCGGGCCCAGCACTATTTTCAGTACCAGGTGCTGATCAAGCCCAGCCCCGATGGCATCCAGGAGACCTACCTGGCTTCCCTTGAGGCCTTGGGCGTCCGCCAGTCCGACCACGACATCCGCTTCGTGGAGGACAACTGGGAATCCCCCACCCTCGGCGCCTGGGGGGTGGGCTGGGAGGTGTGGCTCGATGGCATGGAGGTGACCCAGTTCACCTATTTCCAGCAGTGCGGCGGCATCGACTGCCGGCCGGTGTCGATCGAGATCACCTACGGCCTTGAGCGCCTGGCCATGTATCTGCAGGATGTGGAGAGCATCTGGGATCTCCACTGGAACGGGGTGCGCCGCTACGGCGACATCTGGCTGCCGTTTGAGAAGGGCCAGTGCACCTACAACTTCGAGGCCTCCAATCCGGGGCGCCTGCAGCAGCTCTTCGCCATCTACGAGGCTGAGGCCAGTGATCTGGTGGCGGCGGGCCTGCCGGCGCCGGCCCTCGATTTCGTGCTCAAGTGCAGCCACACCTTCAACCTGCTCGAGGCCCGCGGCGTGATCTCGGTGACCGAGCGCACCGCCACGATCGGTCGCATTCGTGCCCTGGCCCGGCAGGTGGCCGAGGCCTGGCTGGCGGAGCGGCGCGCCCTTGGCTTCCCGTTGCTGGAAGGGGAGAGGCGCGAGGCCTGGCTGGCCGCCGAGGCCGTGGGTGAGGCAGCCGCTGCAGGGGTTGCCGGCTGATCACTGCCATGAAGCTGATCACTGCAATGAAGCTGATCAGTGCAATGAAGTCAGTGCAATGAAGTCAGTGCAATCAAGTCAGTGCAATCAAGTCAGTGCAATGAAGTCAGTGCAATGAATTAGAGGGGCGAATCAGAGCAGCGAATCAGTATGGCGAATCAGTATGGCGAATCAGTATGGCAAATTAGTGCATCAGATCAGTGTGTGATTAGTGCTGCTAGGACGCCAGGCCCCGGGCGGCTCGCGGGAACGCTGGAACATCCGCTTGCGATCCGCTGGCTTCCCTTCCCTGGACACGATCACCGGGTTGCCCAGCTCCGGCGGCCCCCTTGCCCCATGGAGCGCCATCCCTGGCCCGGGAGCCCCTCCCCCCGCCCGCGATGGCGGCAGGTGCAGAGCCCCTGGACTTTCAGGGCAGTTCACCGGCCCGGCTGAGGCCCATCCCGGGCTGGGCCCCCCTGCCGGTCCTGCTGGCTCTGGCGGGCCTGCTGCTCCTGCTCGCCTTCCGCGCGGCTGCCCCTGATCCCGGCGACCCGCTGCGCCTGCTGGCAACACCCGATGCTCGCCTGACCGTGCGCCTGCACGGCCGCCTCCAGGCTGATCTGCGTCCCGGAGCCGGCCCCTGCCGGGGTGTGCTTCGGCTTGAGGGTGAGCACAAAGGAGCCACCGCCCTGCGCTTCTCCAGTTGCCCCGCCCTCCAGGAGGGTTGGCGCATGGAGGTGAATGGCCTGCTGCGGCGCCCCCGGCTGGCTCCCCATCCCCTGCTGGCCGGCGCTGCCGAGCGGCTGACCCAGCGGGGCATTCACACCGAGCTGCGGGTGGATCAGGTGAGGGTTCTCGAGCGACCTGCCACCCCCGTGGCCGACCTGCGGCGCCGCATCGCTGAGCGTTTCCTAGCGGTGGCGGGGCCCGAGGTGGGCGGGCTGCTCGCGGCCCTGGTGCTGGGCAGTGCCGTGGTGCCTCTGCCCGAGGCGCTAGCCGCCGATTTCCGGGCGGCGGGTCTTTCCCATGCCCTGGCCGCGTCGGGCTTCCATCTCACGGTGCTGCTGGGCGCCGTGCTGGCCCTGGCCCGGCCCTTCGGCCGGAGCGTGCGGCTGCTCCTGGCGGCGGGGGCGATTGTGCTGTTCCTCCTGTTGGCGGGCCCCCAGGCCTCGGTGGTGCGGGCCGTGGTGAGCGGCTCGCTGGCCCTGCTGATCCTCGAGAGCGGGCGGCGGGGCCGGCCGATCGGGCTGCTGGGCCTCACGGTGGTGCTGATGCTGCTGCTCCAGCCCCTCTGGTGGGCCGACCTGGGCTTTCAGCTCTCGGTGGCGGCCACCGCCGGGTTGCTGGTGAGTGCGGCTCCGCTGGAGGGGTGGCTGGCCGGGCTGGATCCGGGCCGTTGGCGAAGGGTGCTGGCGGCGTCGGTGGCGGTTCCCCTGGCCGCTTCGCTCTGGACCCTGCCCCTGCAGCTGCTGCACTTCGGCGTGGTGCCTCTCTATGCGGTGCCTGCCAACCTGCTGGCCGAACCCTTCCTGACCCCCCTCACCCTGGGGGCGATGGCGATGGCGATGGTGGCCCTGCTGCTACCGCCCCTGCTGGCGCCGTTGGCCTGGCTGCTGGCCTGGCCCTCGCGGCTGCTGCTGTTGGTGGCCCACGGCTTCGCCGCCCTGCCGATGGCCCAGTGGCAGACCGGCAGGCCTCAGCCCTTGCTGGTGCTCCTCTTCACCCTGGCGCTGCTGGTGCTGCTGGTGCCGCCCCTGGCCCGCCGCTGGCGCTGGCCGGCCCTGGCGCTGCTGCTGCTGGTGGGTGTGCTGCACACGGCGGCCCTGCGGGCCGATTCCCTGCTGCTGGTGCATCAGGGAGGTGGCGATCTGCTGGTGGCCCGCCATCAGGGTCGGGCCGCCCTGGTGGCCACTCGCTCCGAACCCTTTCTCTGTCAGCAGGCTCGCCGCCTGGCCCAGGGCCTGGGGGTGACACGCTTCGACTGGTTGCTGCTGCTCGATCCGGTGGCTCCCGCGGAACCGGTCTGTTGGAGTGAGCAGGCGGGTCTGAGCCTGCTGGGTGGCGATGCCACGGCTCCGCTGGCTGCCGGCCAACGGCTGGCCAGTGAGGGTCTGGAGGCCCGGGCCCTGGCCATGGACAGCCAGGCCTTGGCGCTGGTGGTGGGGCGCCAGCGCTGGCTGTTGCTGCCGGATCGCCAGGCCCTGCGCTCGCTGGAGTCCCTGGCGGGGGAAGGATCCCCGCCAGTATCGCGCCAGGGGATCGGAGCACGCCATGTCGATCCGGATCCCGTTGGTCGGCCCGCAGGAGCTCGGGCGATCTGGGCCCAGGGGTCCGGGGTCTGGCTCGGTTTCGTCCCCCGGCATTCCGAGCGCCGCCTGCTGCGCTCTGATGGGATCCGCTCCGTCTGGATCAGCGGAGCGCCCCCCGCTTCCGGCTCGCCGCTTCCCGCCAGCTGGCGCGCCACAGGTGCCAGTGGTTCCCTGGCCCGGGCCGGGGGGTGATGGCTGCGTACGATGCCGGAATGGTCGGGCCTTTACTCGCATGGCGGGTTGGGTGGATCGCCTGGAGAGGTGGCTGAGTGGTCGAAAGCGAACGACTCGAAATCGTTTGAAGGGAAACCTTCCGTGGGTTCGAATCCCACCCTCTCCGTTTTCACAGTGTCTGGGGGCGCCGATCAACCGGGCAGCGAGTCCAGCATGCGGCGGATGTCCTTGAGCCGCAGCAGCAGGTGCAAGGGATCGGTGGGTGAGCGCTCAAACTCCGGGATCAGGTGCTCGTAGAAGCTGCGGGCCTGCTCGGATTCGGCGTGCACCAGCAAGCTGCGGCAACCGATGGACTCGCTGAGGCTGGCCTCGCTGAGGCTGGCGACCCGGGTGATCGCATCCAGCAGCAGGGCCGCACCGAGGCCCTGGCCTTCATGGCTTTGGTCCACCCCCAGGCGGGCCAGCAAGGCGATGGGCTGGGGGGTGCGGCCGGCGCCACGGCGCAGCCGCTCGGGCAGATCAGCGATCGCGATGCTCGCCAAGCACCAGGCGTAGTAAGCGACGACAGCCGTTTGATTTACCTCGGTGACGACAAACACCCGTGTGGTGCCGGTGCCATGGACCTGCTTGGCCAGCTCCACCAGCCAGGTGGTCTGCTCCACCGATCGGCAGCGGAACCCTGCGAGCTGGTGACGGGCCGCCAGCAGCTCTGGCAGTTGATAGCGGCTCATGCCTCGGGCTGATCCGCCGCTGGGGTGGCAAAGGGCGAGGGCCGCTCCAGCAGGCGCGCCAGCCCCGGCAGGCTGCGGGCCGGGCGGCTGTTGATCCGCTCCCATTCCTGCTGGGCGCCTGTATCAAGCACGAACTGCTCACGGTCGGCCAGCACCCGCTGGGCCGCGACCAGCCCCTGAGAGAGCAAGAAGGAACTGCGGTCGGTGCCGAGGGCTGCCGCGGCCCGGTCCAACAGGTCGCGGTCGTCTTCCGTGGCCCGCAGCTCGATCCGGCTGGTCTTGGCCGGCCGGAGGCCTTGCGGCTTGGCGCGGGTCAAGGCGACAGCCACCCAGAACGTACGGACACTGTACGGCGCCCAATCGGAGAAGGGGGCCGCAGCCCCCCGGCGATGGCCCTCAGGCCATCTGCAGCCTCAACGCACTCAGCACCTCACGCTCAGCCTCCAGCTGGCAGCGGTGCAGCAGCTCCTGCTGGGCCAGCAGCCGCTCATCGAGCTCATCGACTCGCTTGAGGCACTGCTGGATCGCCGGGATCACCTCCTCTTCCAGCAGGGTGATTTCCTCTTCTCCATAGGGCTGCTCGATCCAGGTGCGCCGCAGCGGCAGCCCTCGCCGCAGCTGCAGGATTCGCTCGATCGCCTTGAGGCTTATTCGAGCAGCAGAAACGGATCCTCTTCTGGTTTGCAGAACGCACCTTCCGGTGCGATGGGCCGGCAGAACGGTGAGGCAGCAGCAGAAAGCATGGCCATGGACTCGGCGCCGAGAGCGGCGCAGCGACGGGACCGATCCCAGTAGGGGCCTGACGTCAGGGAGGCCCCAGCCTGGAGAGGCCCGAAGCAAGACCCGGAGGGTCGAGCCCCACAGGGGCTGGTCCCAGAGGGTCGAGCCGCGGAGGGAACGGGGCTCTGAGGGGAGAGCCTCAGATCAGCGGCGGGCAGCCTCGGTTTCGCCTGGTGTTACAGCGCCGCAGCATGGCTTGAAATTACCAAAACGGCCCTGATCATCGTCAGATCGCCTGCACTGCAGGCTTCTTGCGGTCGGCACCTCGTCATTTCTGGTCGGTGAAGGGCGGTTGACAGCTCCCCCCTTCACCTTGCAAGCATCTATCGATAGAGTTCAAGCCCCTATTGCAGCCATGAGCTGCATCACGCTTGAGCCATTCATTTTGGCCCAGGGAGCCATTGTCGCCCTCCCCCAGCCTCAAACCGCCCAAACCCTTCAGGTCTTACTCCGAACTCGTTGATCTCCTCAGCGCGAGAGGGATGGACGTCGGGCCTGACCCTCAGCGAGCCGCTTGAAAGCTGTCGCAGATTGGCTACTACCGCCTGAGCAGCTTTTGGTACCCATGCCGCGAAATTGAAATCGATTCTCAAGGAGAAGCTGTTCTCGATACACAAACTGGTAAGACCAGGCGCCTTGATGCCTTCATGCCGGGCACAAGCCTGCAGGGGATTTTAGATTTATATCTGTATAGCAAGCGTTTATGGCTCGCCGTCCTTGATGCCATTGAGAGGATTGAAGTTCACATCCGAACCGTAATAGCACATGAGCTTGGGCGCCTCGACCCCGTCGCGCACATTATGGCCAGCTTCATCAATCAGCGTTTTCTGCAAGACTATCAGAACAGAAAGTCTCGCAAAAAGCGCAACATCTGGAATGAGTGGCTCGAAGATCACGGGAAGCACTGGCTATCCTCTATCTGCGTTACTCAGACTCTGGTCTGGCTCGTTGCTGGCAGTCCTTCTGGGGTAGGAGTTAACCGGTAACGCGTTTGAACGGCTCGATCAGCCGTTTTGGCACCGAACGGCGGGCAGGGCCTGCGGTGACTTGAGCACCCAGTTCAGGCTCAGGCTTTGCAGCCACACCTTCAACCTGCTTGTCTCCCGGGTTATGCCCGTTCCCCACCTGCTGCTGACTGGCCGCTGGCTCCACGACCACTAGGCCCAGGTCGAGCAAAAACGCTCCACCAGGGGTTGCTTGGTGTCAACTACTTAGGCGGCCGCCTACCTAATCGTCGCCGCACACTTCGTACTGCTGGTCGCGATCCGACAGTCCCTGGGCCCCGAACTCCTGCTCGCACTGCTCGTCCTTGCCGCCCCGCCTCCTGGGCTTGGGGATCGGCGTGATCAGCTGCGACTCCCGCCGTCCCGCCAACTCGAGTTGCGTGGGGATGCCTTTCACCAGCTCCCAATGCCGGCTGGAGCACGGGTGAAGTCGATCCAGAGGCTGGTGTCAAGCAGTGGGGTCATGGGGCGAATTCCTGGTCCCGCTGACGCTGGCGCTGCTGGTCGGCCTCGTAGGTCTCCAGCTCCACGCCCCATTCACCGCTGAGGAACCGCTGGGCGATTTGGGCGCGACGGTGCTGCTGCAGGGCCTCCTCCATCAGGCGGCGGATGGCCGGGCCCTTCTTGCGCTCGCCGGTCAACTCCAGGATTTCGGCCATCTCCTGGTCTGATAGCTCGACGGTTACTTTCATGGTTTGGTCCTCCCAGACTCGGACTCTGGGGGGGGCAACACGGCACCGGTCGCCCTGAGCCGCAATCCTTGCTGTGCATTACAATGTCATGACAACCGGGGTGGTGGGTCATGGCGCGCGATCAGGTGCTGCAGTTGCGGGCCTCGGCCGAGCAGCGCCAACTGATTGATCAGGCCGCTGCGGCGGAAGGCGTCAGCCGCACCGAATTCATCCTGCGCAGCTGCCAGGAGCGGGCGCGGGATGTGCTCCTCGATCGCACCCTGTTCTCCCTCACGCCAGAGCAGACCACGGCCCTGCTGGCGGATCTGGAGGATCCCGGCGCTGCCGCCCAGGATCAGGCCAGCATCGAACGGCTGCTCGCCATGCCGCAGCCCTGGCATGCGCCCGCCTGAGCCCCTCGGTGCCCAGCATCAGCAAGAGGGTTTCGACTGCGGCAACGCCGCATTGAACCGCTGGCTGCAGCAGCGGGCCCTGGCCAATGAGCGCCTGGGGGTGTCGCGCACGGTGGTGCTCTGCCGAGACGAGGGCAAGGCCGTGATCGCCTATGCCTGCCTGTCGGCTGGGGCGATCGTGCTGGCGGAGGTGCCTGGCGCCTTGCGACGCAACATGCCCGACCCCCTTCCCGTTGTCGTGCTGGGCCGGCTGGCGGTGGATCGTCGCCATCAGGGCCAGGGCCTGGGCCGCGCACTGGTGGCCGATGCGCTGCGGCGCAGCCTTGCCGCCAGGCGCCTGATCGGCGCCAGAGCCCTGCTGGTGCACGCGATCGACGAGCAGGCGGCTGCGTTCTACTGCTCGCTTGGATTTCGCCCCTCGCCGCTCAATGCCTCGACGTTGATGCTGCAGCTCTCAGAACCAGTCGACTGCCAGCCCCAGCCGCAGCCCCAGGATCAAGCCAAAGGAGCCGACGACCATGGGTGAGATCGCCGATACCCTCCGCTCCACCCTGCGGGAGCTGGCCCAGGCCGATGCCCGCCTCTATCGCGGCCTGGCGGAAGAGCTGGGCGATGGCGCTACCACCGTCGAGGAACCCCGCGCCCTGATCCAGCCCGAGGGCGGCGCACCCGCTACGGAAGCCCAGCTCCTGGCCCTGAGGAACGACGCCCTGCAGGAGCTCTGCGCCCAGAGGGGCATCAAGGTGCCCAAGCGTCCCAGGAAAGATCTGATGGTGGGGCTGCTGCTGGCGGATCCCAACGGCCCGCCGCCTCTGACCCTGCTACCTCCTCCCAAGACCAAAGCCACCTCAGGCGGGAAGGGCGCGGGCGGCAAGGCTGGAGGCGCCGAGCTGCAGGCCCTGGAGCAGCGTCTCATTCGGCTGGAACAGCTTGTGCTGCTGATCGCCCAGCAGGTGGGCGTTTCCCCCGAGGCGATCACCCAACTGGCGGCACCCCCCGCCCTTCCGCCAACCTGAAGCCCCTCTGTGCTGGCGCCAGCCCATGGCGGTGAACCAGGAGACCCTGGAGAAGCTGGGCCGCTTCCTGCTGCGCGGCCTGCGCATCGGCGCCAGCACGGTGGCGGTGGTGGAGCTGCTGCGCAACGACTGGACCGGCGGCCTCAGCGCCGGGGTTGCCTGGCTGGTGTTCCTGCAGGTGGAGCGGCGGCTGCCGCCCCTCAGCCCAGATCCTGAGGACTGATCCGCAGCTCGGGGTAGCCGGTGGTCAGATCCAGCTTCCGGCTGAACTGCCACTCCGGCAGAAGACCGATCACCAGCTCCGCGGTGGTGCGCACCAGCGAGCCCACGCAGAGGTGGCCGCCGATCACAGCGCCGCTGCTGCCTGAGATGGCGATGTGCAGGTGGACGCCATCGGGCGACAGGGTGCCGGAGAGGCTGAGGATCTCCAGATCGCCGTGGATTGCCATTTCCTCGGTCGCCCCCGCCAAGCGCAACTGGGCCACCGACAGGCTCCCCACCGCGCTGATCACACAACCGGCCTGCTCCTGCTGTTCGGCGATCCAGGCCTCCATCACCCGGCGCAGGTCGGCGCCCGGCTGCAGCTGCAGTGATACCAACTTCATGGGGGTGGGCCCTCCACCAGGCCCTGGACCATCACCAGGGCGTCCACATAATCCAACTGCCTGTGGCGGAAGGCACCCGGCAGGGTGCCGACCACCTGAAAGCCGTTGCGCTGCCAGCAGCGGATGCCGGCCGTGTTGGTGCTCACCACCAGGTTGAACTGCATCGCCCGGAACCCCAGCCGCCTGGCCGTCTGCAGGGAGTGCTGGCAGAGGCGGCTACCGATTCCTTGGCGCCGGCAGTGTTCGGCCACTACGTTGCCGGCATTGACCACATGGGCGCCGAGCGCGAGGGAGTTGGGCCTCAGGTAATACGTACCCACCACAGCTCCTGCTGCATCCACAGCCAACATCACCGCCTGGCTCTGCTCCACCCAGGCCAGCTGGGCCTCAGCCTCGCTGATGGCCGCCCTATAGGGGCGGATCTGCAGGGGCGAGGAGAGCGCAGGCAGGGAAGAGGGATCCAGGGGATTGTGATCCTCGTCCCCCTCCAGCTGGTGAACCAACCCTGCGTTCAGATCAGCGCATCAGCAAGCCGATCGGCCCCAGGGCTGACACGCCGCCGCAGAGAGCCAGCAGCACACACACGCCACGGGTCCAGGCCAAGGGCAGACGCCGCAGCGCCAGGAAGCTGCCGCCGCTCACCAGCACTGAGCCACTGAAGGCCCCCAGCCACCAGAGCAGGGCGGAGCCGTCGGCCGGAGCTTCCAGGCCGTGCAGCATGGCGTGTACCGCCACCGCTGCGGCAACCAGGGCGGCGCAGGCACCCAGCTGGGGGCTCTGCTGCAAGCGGAGACAGCGCAGCACCAGCACGGCCACCGCCGTAATCGCGAGGGCTGCGATGAACTCCTGGGCCGGCAGGGTGCCGCCCATCGCTCCGAACACACCACCGCCGATAGCCCCAGCCAGAGCCCAGAGCAGCAGCTGCGCAGAAATGCAGGAGGAGGCGGCCCCGATGCCGACCAGCAGCAGCAGGTGATCGACACCGCTGATCGGGTGCAGGAAGCCGGTGGCGATGCCGCCCCGGGCGATGCCATGGGCCTGGGCGGGCTGATCCAGCAGCAACGCCAGTGCTGAGGCCGCGCCAAACAGGGCCAGAGATCTGGCAGAAGCAGAAAGGGTCATGGTGGAATCCGGTCCGCGCCGGAGAAGAAGGGGCTCAACACGGCGAGCGTTCTGACTGAGAGGGCCATGGCCCCCATCACAGCTGCGGGACAGCGCCGGACTCGGCGCAGGACGAACCTGCTCCCCACCGGACTTTCCTCGTTGCCTCCAGGGCGTGACTCGCTGGAACCGTGATCACCATTGTGGAGGCACAGCAACACCCGGGCGATGCGGTTCAGCAACGAAGGCTGGTGGCTCTGCTGGCTCATGGGACGACTTGCAGGACGACAGGACGGCGCGCGTTCGTGGCGATGCAGACGCAGAGGGCTTATCGCTCCTCTGCTGCATGGTTTGCCAAGAAGGAGTTGATCATGGACTCCATGCCTTTTTGGGTGCGGCCATGGGGCCTGAGGCCCTGCTCGGCCCATACGCGATCGAGCTCCTGGCGAAGCCCCTCGGGAATCCAGCAGGACAGCACGACCTTGCCTTCCCGGCTGGAGGTGCAGTGGCGCTCAGGAGTGGACATCGAGAAGGCTTGTGCACATGTGCACACTTTGCCGGAGAAGGGGCGCTGCCGCAGCGGCATGGCCACCGTCGATCGGGCAGAATGAGAACCGTTCTCACCGCTGGCGGTCCATGGATCAGCAGGCCATCCAGGTTCCCGTCACGCTGCTGACCGGCTTCCTCGGCGCCGGCAAGACCACCCTCCTCAACCACATCCTCAGCAACCAGCAGGGGCTGCGCAGCGCTGTGCTGGTCAATGAGTTCGGGGAAGTCGGCATTGACCACGAGCTGGTGGTCGCCACCAGCGAGTCGATGGTGGAGCTCAGCAACGGCTGCATCTGCTGCTCGATCAACGGCGAGCTGCAGGAGGCCGTGCACCGCGTGCTGGAGCGGCCCGAGCCGATCGATCTGATCGTGGTGGAAACCACCGGGCTGGCCGATCCCCTGCCGGTGGCGCTCAGCTTCATGGCCGGGGACCTGCGCGACCGGCTGCGACTCGATTCGATCATCACCGTGATCGATGCCGAACACTTCAGCGCCACGGCCCTCGAGAGCCCGATCGCCCGTGCCCAGGTGGTGTACGGCGACATCCTGCTGCTCAACAAGGCCGACCTGGTGGATGAGCAGCGCCTGGCCGAGGTGGAGGCGGAACTGCGGGCGATCAAAACGGATGCCCGCATCCTGCGGGCCTGCCGCGGGGATGTGCCGCTGGGTCTGCTGTTGAGTGTGGGCCTGTTCGAGAGCGACCGGCTCGCCGCCCAGCAGGCCCAGGAGGAGATCCGGGACCACGCGTCAGAGCACCAGAACAGCCACCACAGCCATGGCGATGGGCATCACCACCATCACCACGAGCACGACCATGGGCATCACCACCATGCCCATACCCCTGAGCTGGAGGGATTCAGCTCCGTGAGCCTGGCTGTGGAGGCCCCGTTCGACCTGCGCCGCTTTCAGCACTTTCTCGATCAGCAACTGCCCGCATCGGTGTTCCGCGCCAAAGGGGTGCTCTGGTTTCGCGAGAGCAACCGCCGCCATCTGTTTCACCTGTGCGGCAAGCGCTTCACAATCGACGACTCCGACTGGCCAGAGGGCACAGAGCGCCACACCAAGGTGGTGGCGATCGGCAAAGACCTTGACCAGGCAGGGCTCAGGGCCCAGCTCGAGGCCTGCGTCGTGGCGCCATGAGCCAGTCCCTCCTGATCTCAGGGCCTCCAGGCTGCGGCAAAACCAGCTGGATCCTGAGCCAGATCCAGAGCCATTCGGGACCATCTGGCTATCTGCGCCTTGCGGGCTATCCCGACGAGGGTCTCGCCCAGGCCAGAGACGGCGGGATTGATCTGGCCTACCTGCAAGACCAGTGCCCGGAGCTGCTGGATCTGGGCGATCCGGATCTGGCCCTGGCACCCCATCCCGCCGGCCTGCTCGCGCTGATCGAACTGCCCCAATTTCATCCACCTGCGCAGACCGGACTGGCAGGGATGGAGCGGCGGATTTTGCCGCAGCTGGAAGCCCTGCATCTCACTCCCGATCGCCATCTGCACTTCGGTCGAGACCCTGAGCTGCCCCGGCACGACACGCTGGACTTCAGCCATCTGCAGGCCTGGAGCCTGAACCTCAACGGCTCTGTCTGGGATCCCGCCAGCCTGAGCAGCTTTTGGTTCGAACTGGTGAACGGTGCCTATGGCGATGTCTACCGCGCCAAGGCCCTGATGAACCTGCCCGATGGCCGGGCCTTCTTTTGCAACTGGATGGTGAGCCAGGAGGGATCGCAGTTTCTGCCGCTGCAGACGATCGCACCGCCCGACGGTCGCCCGGAGCGCCTGTCGCGCCTGGTCGTGCAGGGCAAGGATCTCGATCCCGCCGCCATCGAGGCCACCCTCGCCGACTGCCTGCTCAGCGATGCGGTGCTGGAGCTGCAGCAGGCACCCCTGCGCCAACGGAAGGCCCCGCCCCATCCATCCCCTGCCGCCTGATCGCCATGACCCATGCCGTGATCTCCTGCCTACACGCCAACCTCGCTGCCCTGGAGGCCGTGCTCGCCGACATCGACCAGCGGGGCATCACCACCATCACCTGCCTGGGGGATCTGGTGGGCTATGGCCCCCAGCCCAACGAGGTGGTGAATCTGGTTCGCGAGCGTGCCATCCCCAGCTGCCAGGGCTGCTGGGATGAGGACATCATCGAGGGGCTCAACTCCTGTGAGTGCAGCTACCCCTCCCAGCTGGCGGAACGGCGCGGTCATCAGGCCCATCAATGGACTGCCGAGCAGCTGAGCGAGGAGAACAAGGCCTTCCTCGCCAGCCTGCCGATGTCCTTGCGACGCGATCGGCTGCTGTTTGTGCATGGCAGTCCCAACAGTCAGCACGAATACCTGCTGCCCGACATGGATGCCTTTGCCGCTCTGGAGCGGGTGCAGACGGCCGACGCCGACACCCTGTTCTGCGGCCACACCCACCGCCCCTATGTGCGGGAGCTGCGGGATGGCGTCATCCGTGTGCGCGTGCAGGCGCCGACGGATCCGCAGTCACCAGCCGAGCGGGAGATGGCCTTGCCCGTGCGCCGCATCGTCAACGCCGGCTCTGTGGGTGAGCCGCGCCATGGCAACACCCACGCCACCTATGTGATTCACGACGAGGCCACCGGCAACGTCGAGATCCGCGAAGTGCCTTACGACGTGGAGCTCACCTGCAGGGCCATCGTGGAAGCCGGCCTGCCGCCGGTGTTCGCCTGGCGTCTGCGCCATGGCTTTGAGTACGCCGAGCGGGCCGACGACGCCAGCCACGTGTGTGAGCGCTGATGGCACGCTGGGCACTGGTGAGTGGGTTGCAGGGCGACCTTGCGCTCTACGAGGCGATTCAACGGGATCTGCGCCAGCTGGGCCGGGTCGACACCCTGTTTGTGTTGGGTGATCTGATTGGTCCCGATCGGGATGCCAATGCTCTGCTGGCTCGGCTACAGGATCCCCGCCGCGGAGAGCTGGCGCCTCAGTGCATCTACGGCTGGTGGGAAGAGCAATTGCTCGCCGAACGCGGCTATCGCGGTGAGCGGCGGGCTGACCCTCTGCGTCAGCAGTTCGGCCAGGCCGCCGTCGAGGCGCTGGAGCAGGCCGTGGATCCAGGACATCTGGCCTGGCTGGCAGCCCTGCAGTTCGGCTTCATCGAACTGGATTGCGCCCTGCTGCATGGCAGCTCTGCCGATGTGGGCGACAACCTGGGTCCAGACAGCTCGCCGCTGTTGCTGCTGGACCGGCTCACCCGGATGGAGGTGAACCGCCTGTTCACCGCCCGCAGCGGCCAGCAGTTCCGGCTTGAGCTCACCGGCGGTGGCATCGCTTCTCAGGTGCAGGATCTGGAGGGCCAACGGCAGCAGCAGCAAAGCGTTCCGCAGCGTCAGGTGATCGGCATCGGCGCTGGCGTCCACTACACCCTCTACGACCCAGGCAGCGATCGCCTCGACTTCCTCACTGCTGGCACCAAACCCCAGCAACGGGCGCGGGGGTTTGCATGACGCCGCAGCTGGGGGGGACTCTGGAGTCCCTGCAGGTTGACCTGGTCGGGCGACAGCTGCGCCTGGTGCTGGAGCGCCGGGGGCCGCAGGGGGCGCCCCTGTGGCTGCTGCTGCCCGCACTGAGCACGGTGTCGAGCCGGGGCGAATGGACAGCACTAGCCGAGGCGGTTGGTGATCAACGCCAGCTGGTGAGCTTCGACTGGCCCGGTTTCGGCGACAGCGAACGCCCCGCGATCACGTATGACGCCGCCCTGCTGCGCTCGGCATTGCGGGCCGTGCTCTCCTATCTGCGCACCACAACCCGCCAGCGCCCCACCGTGATCGCCGCCGGCCACAGCGCCTCGGTGGCCCTGGGGCTGGCGGCGGAATGGTCTGGCCTATGGCAGGAGCTGGTGCTGGTGGCCCCCAACTGGCGCGGCCCTCTGCCGACGATGACCGGCTGGCCCTCCCGGCGGTTCGGCTGGTTGCGGCAGCTTGTCGCGTCACCCTTCATCGGACCGGTTCTCTACCGGCTCAACACCAGCCGGCCGGTGCTGCGCCTGATGCTGCGGCGTCATGTGTGGGTCGCCCCCGCCCTGCTCACGCCGGCGCGGATACGCGAACAGCAGCTGCTGGCCAGGCGCTCCGGGGCACGCTTCGCCAGTGTGGCGTTCGTGAGTGGCGGCCTTGATCCGGCGGACGATCGCGCCTGGTGGTTGCAGCAGGCGCGCCTGCTGCAATGCCCGCTGCAGGTGGTGCTGGCTGCCGAGGCCCCACCACGCTCCAAGACAGAGATGGAGGCTCTGGGCTGGGAGGCGGCCGATCAGCTCAGCGTGATTCCAGGGCGTCTCGGTCTCCACCAGGAATTTGGCGCACTGCTGGCCCGGCAGTTGCTGGAGAGCGACGGGTCGTTTGGCTGACCGCCAGCGCCAGCAGAAAGCCCGCAAATTGCACGATCACCACACAAGGTCCGGAGGGCAGGTTGGTGAGGCCTGAACCCAGCAGTCCCAGCAGGGCACAGCCACCGCCAAGGCCAGCCGAGACAAGGGCATAGACCGGAAAGTGGCGGCTGACCAGCCGCCCGGCGCAGGCCGGAATCACCACAAAGGCACTGATCAGCAGCACCCCCACCGCCTTGATCGACACCGCGACCACCACCGCCAGCAGCACGATGAAGGCCAGGCGGTGACGGCTGGCGCCCACCCCGAAGGCTCCGGCCAGGTCGCTGTTGAGCGTCAGCAGCACCTGGGCGCGCAGGCTGAGGGCCAGATAGATCAAGGCGCCGAGCAACAGCACAGCGATAACGGTCAGATCGCTCCAGCTGATGCCGAGGATGTCGCCGAACAGCAGCTGCTGGATGCCGCCGCGGTAGGTCTCCACCAGGCTCAGCGCCACCACCGCGAAGGCCAGAGAAGTGGAATACACGATGTTGAGCAGTGCGTCGGCCGGCAGACCGCTGCGGGCCACCAGCTGGTTCACCAGCAAGGCGAACAGCACCGCGAAAGGGATCAGCACCAGGGTGGGGTTGATGCCCAGCAGGATGCCCAGGCTGATGCCCAGCAGGGCGGAATGGCCCAGGGCATCACTGAAGAATGAGAGCTGGCGCAACACCGCGAAACTGCCCAGCAGTCCGCCAAGGCCACCCGTGAGCAAGCCGCCCAACAGGGCTCGCTGCATGAACGGCTCGGCCAGAACGGACCGGATGGCTGTCAGGTCCGTCATGGGCGCTGAGCACCGGCGTGGTTGTGCTGATGCCGGTAGGGCACCACGTTCGGCCCGTAGAGCTCCAGCAAGCGGTCGGGGCTGAGGGCGTGATCAGGGCTGCCGCTGCAGCGCAGACGGCGGTTGAGGCAGAGCACCTGATCGCAGCTGCGCCGCACCATCTCCAGATCGTGGGACACCTGCAAAACGGTCCAGCCCTCCTGGCGGCGCAGCTCCAGCAGCAGCTGATGAAATTGCTCGCTGGATGACACATCCAGACCCGCCTGGGCCTCATCCAGAACCAGCAAACGCCGGGGACGCACCACGCAGAACGCCAGCAGCACCCGCTTGAGCTGGCCACCGGAGAGTTCACTGAGCAGGCGATCGCCAAGATCGGCGCAGCCCGTGCGCTGCAGGGCCTGCTGGATCGCCTGACGGCGGCCCCGGCTGCCACCAGCCAGCCAGGCCAGGTTCAGGCCCGGCAGATCAAAGCCAAACCCAACAAACTCATTCACCGTCAGGGGGAAACGGCCCTGCAAGGCCAGGGTCTGGGGCAGGTAGGCGATCTGGGAGCGAACGGAGCGGGGAAGCTCTCCGGCAGATCCGAGTTCCTGGCCCAGGATCCGCACCGAACCGCCCGACCTAGGCAACAGCCCGAGCAGGGCCGCCACCAGGGTGCTCTTGCCTGCGCCGTTGGGCCCCACCAGGGCGGTGTCGGTCTCTGGGGTCAGGGAGAAGCTGACCCCATCAACCGCCAGCAGGCCGTCGCGCAGAACGCTCAGGTTCTGCACCTGCACCACCGGAGGCGATCCCATCAGCACTCAACCTCCAAAGGCCTGGATCAGATCGGCTGTGTTGCGCCGCATGACCTGGAGATAAGTTCCAGGGTCCTTGGAAGATTCCAAACTGCCGGTCTCCAGCGGGTCAAACACACTGATCTTGACCCCAAGATCCTTGGCCAGGGTGTTGAACGAGCGCTGGCCTTCCTGCGGTTCGCTCAGCAGCGCCTTGAGCTGGGTTGTCCTCACCTCAGCCGCCACCCGCTGCAGATCGGCCGGGCTGGGATTCAGTTCCGGCACATCCACCAGGAACTCGGCCTTGAGGCCATAGCGCTCGGCGAAGTATGGGGCGAAATCGTGGAAGGCGATGAAGGTTTTGCCGCTGTAGGGCTTCAGCTGGCCTGCGATCTCGCTGTTCAGTTGCCTCAGCTGGGTGATGTACGCGGCTGCATTGCGCTTGTAACCCTCAGCGCAACTGGGGTCAGCCTTGATTAGCCCGTCGCGGATGGTTTCCACCTGCTGCACGGCCCGCAGTGGATCCAGCCAGATGTGGGGGTTCACCGCCCCATGGGCATGTCCATGGCCCTCGTCCTCTCCATGCTCATGGCCGTGCTCCGCTTCGCCTTCCGGCGAGTCGATGGTGGCAATGCCGCGGCTGGAATCGATCACGGCTAGCTGGCTGTTGCCGGCGGAGGCCACCAACTTGTCGAGAAAGCCCTCCATCTCCAGCCCGTTTTTGACGAGCACGCGGGCCTGGCGCAGCGCCGCCAGATCTCCTGGCTTGGCCTGGAAATCGTGGGGGCCAGTGCTCGGCGGGATCAAGGCGGTGACCGTGGCGCAGTCGCCCGCCACGGCGCGGGTGAACAGGGTGATCGGCAGGAAGGTGGTCACCACCTTGAACGCCTTGTCGGCTGCGGCATCAGGGGGCTCCGGGCGGGGTGCACCGCAGGCGGCCAACAGCAGGACTCCGATCAGCCCCCCGACCCGTTTCAACAGGGCCTGCAGCCCGGCAGGAGATCGCATCCGAAGCTCTCTAGCGAGAATGGTTCTCATTCTATAGCTGAGCCTTGAAGCCGGCCCCTGCTCGCTGGCCCTGCCGTTCGCGCGCCGGCACCGCCACCGGCCACAGCCACCAGCGCCCGTTGGCATCACCGGCCGCCAGGTGGCGGCCATCCGGTCGCCAAGCCAGCACGTTGAAGCCGCTGCCCTGGCCCTCGAGCGGCTGCAGCATCCGACCTCGGCCATCCCAGAGCGCCACGCTGCCGTCGCTGGAAGCACTGGCCAGCAGGGTGCTGCCGGGCGCAAAGGCCAGCGCATTGACGCGTTTTTCGTGCCACATCAACGGTTCCGGTTGCCAGGCCTTGGCCCCCTGCTTCTCCTGGGTCCACAGGATCACGGCCTCTGCGGCGGCACTGGCCAGCAGCGGGGCCAGGCGGCCGGGCTGATCGCTCCAGGCCAGCTGGCGCACCTTGGCGGGGAAACCGCTGAACTGCCAGGGCTGGCCGTGGCAGCCCTGGGGCCATACGAGCAACGAGCGATCCAGCATCCCGCAGGCCAGATGGTGACCCGGCCCGGAGAAGGCCAAGGCCAGGCCGGCCGAGGCGATCGGGTTGCGCAGCGGCGGATCGGCCGGCGCGCTCAGGCATGGCTGCCACAGCACCAGCTCACCGTGGCAGCTGGCCGCCAGCTGCACCCCATCGGCGCTCCAGGCCAGGGCCTGAATGGTGCCGGGCAACGGCAGCGGTGGCTCACGCCACCGGCGAGTGGCCCCATCCCAGAGCCGCAGCTCTCGCCCGGCCGCCACCGCCAGCAACAGGCCACCCGGCTGCCAGGCCGCCGCATCAATCCAGCCGCTGCCCAACGGGACCGGATCCATGGCCAGCGGGCGCACGCCGGTACCGCCCAGCTCCCAGAGCAGCAGCTCGCCGTCCTGGCCGGCGGCCATCAGGAACTGGCCATCGCTGCTGAAGCCCACCACATCGAGGCTGCTGTCGCGCTCGCCCCGCAGGAGTTCCTCACAACCGGCGCGAAAATCGAGCAGCACCAGTTCGCCACCGGCGCTGGCGATCGCCAGAAACTCGCCGTCGGTCGACCAGGCCAACGCCGTGATCGGCTGTTGCAGATCGCCGCAGAGCCGCTCGCTCACCAGGGGTGCTGCCGGTGCCATCGCCAAGTCAGGCCACGCAGGCGTGGAAGCCCGCGCGCAGGCCAGCGGCATCGAGATCGCGGCCGATGATCACGAATTCGGTGCGGCGCCGCTCACCCGGCTTCCAGGGGCGATCGAAATCCCCGTCGATCAGCATGTGCACCGACTGCAGCACGTAGCGCTCGTCCTTGCCGGCCAGCTGGATGATGCCCTTCATCCGGAACAGATCCGGACCGCGGCTGGCCACCAGATCGGAGATCCAGCCGCCCAGCTTCTCGAGGTCCATGGGGCGCTCCTCCACCAGGGCCAGCGAACCGACGGCATCGTCGTGCTCATGGTCGTGCTCCTCGGCCAGAAAGCCCGGATCGAGGCTCAGGGCACGCTCCAGCTCAAAGGCTTCCACCCCCAGCAGCTCCTGCATCGGCACATCCGCCTTCTCACTGGTGAGCAGACGCGCCACGGGGTTGATGGCGCGCACCCGTCGCTCGATCGCCGCACGATCGGCGTCGCTCACCAGATCGGCCTTGTTGAGCACCAGCACATCAGCGAAGGCCAGCTGCTCCTGCACCTCTTCTGTGTCCCAGTGCTGCTCCACGTGCTTGAGGTCGACCAGGGTCACCACGGCATCAAGCCGCAGCTCGTCGCGCAGATCCTCATCCACAAAAAACGTCTGAATCACCGGTGCCGGATCGGCCAGGCCAGTGGTTTCGATCACCAGGTGGTCGAAGCGGTCGCGCCGTTTCATCAGGTTGCCGATGATCCGGATCAGATCGCCGCGCACGGTGCAGCAGATGCAGCCGTTGTTCATCTCGAAGATCTCTTCATCGGCATCCACCACCAGCTGGTTGTCGATGCCCACCTCGCCGAATTCGTTCACGATCACCGCCACCTTGAGGCCGTGCTCATGGGTGAGGATCCTGTTCAGCAGGGTGGTCTTGCCGGCACCGAGGTAACCGGTGAGCACGGTCACCGGCAGGCGCTCGGCGGCGGGAACAGGGCTGGAGAAGGCCATGGCCGGAGGGGAGCCGAAGCCCCGTATGCTGAGAATGGTTCTCGTTTTAGCAGGTTGCGCACCTGGCGGTCCGTCCATGGCTCCACACGCCCATCCCCCCGATCCGGAAATCGTGACCCTGGGGCCCCGGCAGCAGGCCTTGCTGACCGTGCTGCGTGAGGCGGATGCCGAGCTCAGCGGCCAGGAGCTGCATGAACGGCTCAAGCAGGGCTCGCAGCGGCATGGTCTGGCCACCGTGTATCGGAACCTGCGGCTCCTGCAACGCTCCGGTCTGGTGCGCTGCCGCAAGTTGCCCAACGGGGAAAGCGTCTACGCCCCCCTGGAGCGCGATGACCATCACCTCACCTGCGTGAGCTGCGGCCACAGCGAACCGCTGCCGATCTGCCCGGTGGCAAGCGGTGGTCTCGCTCTCACCAAGGTGCTGCTGCAGGGGTTCAAGCCCCTGTTCCACACCTTCGAGATCCACGGCCTCTGCCGTTCCTGCCAGCAGAGCGAGCCGTTGGCCCATGACTGACCTCGTGATTGTCGGGGCCGGTCCCCAGGCTCTCGCCCTCAGTTGTCTCCTGCTCCAGAAGCGACCGCGGCTGCGGCGGCGCCTGCGGATCGTGGACCCCAGCGGCCGCTGGCTGATCCGCTGGCAGCGGCAGATGGAGCAGTACGAGATTCCCTGGCTGCGCTCCCCCTCACCCCATCACCCCCATCCGAACGCCCATGCCCTGCGGCAGTTTGCGCAGTCCCGGCAGCGCAGCCGTCAGCTGGAGGGTCCCTATGGCCTCCCCCACACCGATCTGTTCGGGGACTTCTGCCGCCAGGTCATCAGCGAGTACCAGCTGACGGATTGCGTGCTGGCCGGGAGCGTGGAGCGCATCCGGCTTCCCCGGCTGGGCACCGGCCGGGCGGAGCTGGCACTCAGCGATGGCACCACCGTGGCCGCCGGCCGGTTGGTGATCGCCACGGGGAGCGGCACACCTCAGATGCCCTCCTGGGTCGGGGAGATCGCAGGCAACCATCCGCCCGAGGTGCTGCAGCACAGCGACAGGATCCATCTCCCATCGCTGCACTCACTGCAGGGCCAACGAATCCTGATCGTGGGAGGCGGGCTCACCAGTGCCCATCTGGCCCTGGGCGCGCTGCGGCGAGGTGCGCTGGTGCATCTGCTCTGTCGGCGGACCCTGAAGCACAAGCCCTTCGATGCCGATCCAGGCTGGCTCGGGCCCAAAGATCTCAAGGCCTTTCATGCCGAACCCTGCATGCGGCGGCGCCAGCGGCAGGTGCTCGAGGCCCGGGACGGAGGCTCCATCACGCCGGAAACGGCCGCCCAGCTAAGGCAGGCCCAGCGCGCAGGGGCTCTGCAGCTCCACGAACACTGCGAGGTGCGTTCCGCCCGATGGTGCCCGGACCACTGGTCTGTGCGCTGCACGGATGGCCATGGACTTGAGGTCGATCGGATCTGGCTCGCCACAGGGCACCGCCAGGGCGTCAGCCAGCACCCACTGTTGCGGCAGCTACAGGAGCAGAGTCCAATCGACTTGGTCAACGATTGGCCCGTGCTGGCCTCCGACCTGCGCTGGCCAGGCAGCGCCGTGCATGTGATGGGTGGTCTCAGTGCCCTGCAGATCGGCCCCGCTGCCCGAAATCTGTTCGGCGGGCGGGAGGCCGCCCAGCGCATCTGCCGGGCTGTGATCAAACAGTGATCAGATCCGGCCGGCAGCGGAGCTTTCTGGAGGGTCAGAACACCGCCACGGTGCCCAGCCGTCGGGATGCACGAAGACCTCCGGCTGGCCCTCTGGTGCACAGACGATCTGATGCTCGATCTGATGCCAACCCAGGCCTAGGTGTCCGAACCGCCATAACAGTCTCCAGTTGTCGCGACTGACTGGAGACATGCGGTATCATGTCGCCGCCGTGGTGCTCCAAAGAATTTTTTATGCATCCCATTCGTTCCTCGCTCCTCGTTCTTGGCCTCGCGGCTCCGATGGCGTCCAATGCCGCCAGCCTCAACCTGGCGGAGGTGAGCCAGTACGCCAGCCAGGAGCAGGTCACCAGCATCTCCCAGTTCTCCGACGTCAAGCCCACCGACTGGGCCTACCAGGCCCTCTCCAACCTGGTGGATCGCTACGGCTGTGTAGCCGGCTATCCCAACGGCACCTTCAAGGGCGGCCAGGCGATGACCCGCTATGAAGCGGCGGCCCTGCTCAACGCCTGCCTCGATCGCGTCACCGAGACCACCGATGAGCTAAAGCGGCTGATGAAGGAGTTTCAGAAGGAGCTCGCCGTGCTGCGCGGCCGCGTCGATGGCCTTGAGGCCCGTGTGGGTGAGCTGGAAGCCAATCAGTTCTCCACCACCACCAAGCTCAGTGGCCAGGCCACCTTCGTGGTGGGAGCCAATAGCTTCTCAGGATCGGCGATCAACACGGGAGCCAACACGGTCAATCGGGCACCGAATCAACTCACGGGTCGTCCACGGACGCCCGTGCCCCTGCCCAACGCCACCACGTTCAACTACGACCTGCAGCTCACGTTCGACACCAGCTTCACCGGCAAGGACCTGCTGCGCACCAACCTGCGTGCCGGCAACTTTGGCCGCAGCGTGTTTGGCGGCGAGCCCCATTCTCTGGCGCTCTCCACCCTGGAAGTGGCCTTTGAGGAAGATGCTGGCCCCAATGTTGTGGGGATTGACAAGCTCTACTACCAATGGCCGCTTGGCGGCGGGGTTACAGCCACCCTGGGTGCTCGCGTGGGACAGGAAGACATGCTGGCGCTGTGGCCCAGCGTGTACCCAGCTGACACCATCCTCAACGTGATGACAGTGAATGGAGCACCGGCGGCCTACAGCAAGAATCTTGGAGCAGGCGGCGGCCTCTGGTGGCAGAGCAACGGTTTCAGCATCAGTGCCAACTACGTGGCCGCCAATGGCGACAGCGGCAATCCCAGTGTTTCGGCCGAGGACGGTGGCGGCGGCCTTGGCAACAAAAATTCCGGCGCCACCGGCAGTGTTCAGCTCGGCTATCAGCAGGAGCAATGGGGTCTGGCTGCCATCTGGACCTATGTGCAACCGGAGACCCAGTTCGTTCCCGGAACCACCCCGTTCACCCACAGTGCTATCGACCACAACCTCAATGCCGCCACCAATGCCTGGGGCATGAGCGCGTTCTGGCAACCCCTGCGCAGCGGCTGGTTGCCTTCCCTGAGCCTGGGATGGGGAATCAACAGCACCACCTTCAGCGCACCCCAACCCCTCGGCAGCCTCAGCACCAGTCAGTCCTGGATGGTGGGTCTGCAGTGGACGGATGTCTTCAAGAAGGGCAATGACTTCGGCTTCGCTGTGGCCCAGCCCGTGTTTGCCACGGCTCTCACCGATGGCGTGACTCCCAACGACGGCAACTACGTGTGGGAGTGGTGGTACAAGATTCAGGTCACCGACAACATCGCGGTCACACCGGCTCTGATCTACCTGAGCCGACCCTTCGGACAGGTGACGCCAACGGGCGAGAGCTTCAGCCAGTTCGGCGGCCTTGTGAAGACGACCTTCCGCTTCTGATCACAGGTTCGTCGGCCGAGCGTGACATCCACAGCTTCCGAATCGCTCCTACCGGGGAGCGACCTGGGGAGTTGTGGATTCCTTCTCAGAGGATGGCAGTGCAGCCGATGGCACCGCCGAATTGTGTTGATGCTGATGCTGTCCGGGTCGTGCGGGTTTTCGGTAGCTGCCGGAGCCACCCCCGCCGCAGGCCAGGGCTTCCGGTGTGGAGGTCAGCAGAGCAAGAACCAGAGCCAGGCTGAGGTTGCGCATTGATCTCATGAATCAGTGATGGTTGGAGGAGTGTTGTGCTGGATGCTCCGAGCAGGGCATCCAGAGCTTGCCCATGGCGTGCACGCCCTCGCAGCCCAGCTCACGCGCTTTCTGGAGGGCCACTTGGCGGCTCGGGTAGGCCAGCAGCGGCTGCTGCGCAGCTCTGCTGCTGTGGTGTTGATGGCCGGAGCCTGGGCTGAACGACCAGATCCCCATGGCATGGACGCCGGCCACCACCACCCCCATCCCCACCACACAGGCATTGAGCACCCCCATGCCCACCACGCCGAGGCTGATCACCCCCATCGGCACCACGCCGATGCTCACCACCCCCATCGGCACGATGCCGATCGAGATGATGCCCAGGGGCGCCACCCCGAAAGCGATCCGCTTGGGCTTGTCGCCGCACTGGGCCATGGACGTTCCTGGCCTTAGTGGGAGTGCGAGGAGCCCTGGGCGCCGCCATGCTGGGCGCAAGGCATCCACTGGCTGCCCATCTTGTGGGCGCCGGTGCAGTTGAAGTGGAGCTTGGCGGCCTTCTCCGCTTCGGCCTGGGTGGCGTACATCGCCGGGACGCCGCCCGAACCGGCGGCAGGAGCGGCAAGGGCGGCAGCGGAGAACAGGAGCTGAGCTCCAAACGCGGCTGCCGCCCGGGCTGGCCATGGACTGGAAAGGATCGACACGGAACGGGTGCGAGCGCAGGTTGGCCTGCAGAGCACCCACCCTAGCGAATGTCTCTAGTAAAGCGCGACTGCTGGAGACTCTTGGCCAAGCCGCTCGCTTTCCGGTGCTGCCTAGGCTGGTGAAGCTTCTAGCCAGTGGAGGGTTTTTGCCTTGGCCCGCCAGGGATCCCGATCAGCAGAACCCGCTCCCAGCCTGCGCATCGGCGAGGTGGCCAGGCGCACCGGTCTGTCAGTCAAGACGATCCGTTTTTACTGCGATGAGGGCCTGCTCCAGCCCAAGGATCGCTCCGCCGGTGGATACAGATTGTTTGATGAGGAGAATCTCGCTGAGTTGGCGATCATTCGCGCCCTGAGGGCGATGGATGTGTCGATCCCTGAGTTGGCGAGGATCCTGGAGGTACGTCGCTCGGGCGTCTGCAATTGTTCGCTGCTCAAAGGCAGCATTGCCGACAAGATGGCTTCGATTGACCAGCGGATCTCCGAACTCAGGACCATGAAGGATGAGCTGGCGCGTCTGCTCGACAGCTGGCAGGACTGTGGGGGCTCCAAGCTGTAACGCTGAGCCATCGACTTGCGAAGTCGCTCCGCTGAAGAGTGAGGATTCCATGGCCAACAGGAAGGCGCCCCGTGGAGGGCGCCTTAGCACCGGTTGCGGCGGTCACCTCCTCACACCAAGGACTGCCGGTCGGGTGTCTATCGTTCACCCATGACCTGTCTACTGCTGCGCAGAAGCCTTCGGCTTGGGCCTGGCAGGGAAGGAAAGGAGATCACGTCTGGGAGAAGAGATGCTCAAGGCTTGACCTTCTCGGCTGTGATCCCGGCTCGGGTTATGCAACCCAAGAGGTAAGAACGCGGGAAACAGAATTGGCGTATCGCTCTCTGCTGCTACGGGATGACGCTCGCGCCGCATCACCGAGTTCACCGGTTGTGTGTCGCATCGTTGGCGCACCTCCGCTGTGCGCACCGGCTCGGGTGATCCCTGGCCGGACTCTGTTGGAGAATGAGGGTCGGGTTGGCTCCCGGGCCTCCCCTCAACTTCAAAGTACGCCCTTTTTCAGGCGGCGGAGGCCTGCTGGAGTGCCTCTTCCCGTACCTGCAGAAACCCAGTCAGTGCAATGCTTTTGAGGCGCCCCTCCCTTCTCCTCGGGGATTCTGCGGCACCGGCGGTTCTATGCACTGGGCGCATGGATTTGCGGACTGGTGCATCCACGCGGCAACCTGAACCCTGCTCGGGCCATCCCTGCGAGCCAACCCGCTGATTGCCATGGGCTTCCGTCTCCGCCGCTCCGCCCGCCTGGGCCCGCTGAGGTTCAACTTCTCCAAGGGCGGGTTGAGCTCGATCTCCGTCGGTGGCCGCGGGGCCTCGTTCAACATCCCGGTGAATCGCAGCGGTGGGCCCCGCACCACCGTGGGGCTGCCCGGCACCGGCCTGAGCTGGAGCTTGGAGCACACCCCCGATCGCGCCGCTGCGATCCCCACCTCGATCCCGGCCGGTCCTGCGGCGGGTATGCCCAACAGCCGCCGGCTGCGGCCGGGCCAGCTCGATGCGCTCAAGCAGTCGCTGCTGGGCGTGCTGCGCCAGGAGCTGTTCGCTCCAGGCTCCACCGGGGAGCAGCTGTGGGAGCACGGCCTGGTGAGCCGCCTGCTCGCCGACAGCTCCCTCGGTGCGCGAACCACAGGCTTGCTGGCACTGATCGAAACGCCGGAGGCACTGGAGGGCTATCTGCTGCGGTCCCAGGGCCAGGACGATGCCAAACGCCGGGCCCAGCGCTGCATCACGGCTGTGCAGGAAGCCTCCAGGCTGGCTGCTGGGCGGGGCTGGCTTCCCTGACGCTGCAAGAACAGGTGCCCGCAGAGCCGGTTCCCCGTATCCGGCCGCACCTGCCAGAACGCCTGAGCAGACCAAGGATGGAGCCGGAAAGAAGGAGATACCCCCGCATGCGAGAGGTCGTGTTCCGCGTTCTGGCTGAACGCCCGGGCCACCTGGAAGCCCAGGCCGTAGGCGCAGCCTTCTCCGCAGGAGTGACCTTGCCCATCCGCATCACCGCGCCGACTCTTGAGGAGCTGCAGCACGAGGCCCGCGAGGTCCTGATCGAACACCTGGGGCCGGCCCATTGCACAGTTCGGGTGCGCGTGCGCCGTAGCCCCTGTGCTGCCGGCAGCAGCATCCGGCCGGTGGGCCGCCCTGCAGCCCTCTGGCGCTGAGCTGGGATGCTCGAACCCGAGGCCACAGTCATCACCGGCTTGATCAAGGGCTCGCTCGTGCTGGCTGCTGACGATCCCGCCGCCCTGGCGCGGTTCTATGGAGCTCTGCTCCACGTGGAGCCGCTGCTGGGCCTCAGCAGCACGCACTGGCGGGTTCCGTGGCCCGCCGGTGGCTGGTTAGAGCTTTACGCCCCATCCAGGAGCCGGCCCCAGCCACGGCAGTCGGGGCGATTGGCGCCGTGCCTGCAACGAAAGGCAGATGCTGCAGGCCCCCTTGCCGTGCTGCACGCCTGGATCGCCATGGCTCTGGAGCTGGGCGCCAGTGTGGAAGACCCGCCGCGGCAGGAACCGTTCGGCGCCGAGGCCTGGCTGCTCGACCCGGAGGACAACCGCCTGCTGCTGCTCGTGCTCCCATGAAGCCTGGGCGAGGCTGACCGGCATCCCTCACTGCCTCGAAACCCATGGGAAAGGCATTGACGCTGATGGCGGTGGCACTGTTGGCCCCACCCACTGCGGCTGCCGGCCCCGCCGTTGCTGAACCTTGGCGTGAGGAACCGGCCGTGGCTGCGCTGTTCCGCCAGGCAGGTGTGGAGGGCACCTTTGTGCTGCTGGATGAGCGTCGCGGCGAACTGCGCGGCACCAACCGTACCCGCGCCGAGCAGCGCATCTCGCCCGCTTCCACCTTCAAGATCGCCAACGCCCTGATCGGCCTGTCGCTGGGCGCCGTGCGCAGCGTTGACGAGGTGATCCCCTACAACGGGGATGCCAATCCATTCATGCGCGAGTGGCTGGAGCCGATGGGGCTCCGCGGTGCCATGAAGGTGTCCAACGTGCCGCTCTATCAGGAGCTGGCCCGTCGCATCGGCCTGCAACGGATGCGCGAGGTGATCGCGCGACTCGGTTACGGCAACCAGCAGATCGGCACCAACGTGACCACCTTCTGGCTGCGCGGGCCCCTGGCGATCAGCGCCGTGGAGCAGACGCGCTTTCTCTCGCGCCAGGCACACCGCACGCTGCCGTTCCCGGCTCAAGCGCAGCGGCAGGTGGCCGAGATCACGCGGGTGGACAGCGGCCCTGGCTGGAGCCTGCATGCCAAGACCGGCTGGCAGAACGCCCCGGGTGCCGGCCTGGGCTGGTGGGTGGGCTGGGTGCAGAAGGGGGACCAGATCACCCCCTTTGCCCTCAACATCGCCATGGCCGGCGCTGCCGATGCTCCCAAACGCGAGCAGCTGGGGCGCAGCAGCCTGCAGGCCCTGGGGATCCTGCCAACACCGCCAAGGGGGCCTGTGCTGGCGCCATGAAGCCCCCTTCATGAACCCCTGTTGCCCCAAGTGAAGACCGGTGTCGAATGGGCTTCTGCCCTTGCCGGCGGCCGGCGGCAGATCCATCGTGGCTGCAACGGGATTCGGAGGCTCCACAGATGGAAGACACCCCCCCTGAGCAGCAGACAGGAGCGCGCTGACGATCCGGCCCCTGCTCCAACACTCTCGACGGATCTACTGACGTTCTTGGCGTGTCATTTCCTGGAGGGGACACACGCCGTCCACTGCATCGCCTTAGGTGCCCCGGACCCCATGGAACGTCCCGATGGACACCTGGCCCCAGGTGCCAGCGCCGGCAGCTCCGCCCCACAACCAAAGGCAAACGCCCGGGGCCAACGCTCCGGGCTTTGTTGTGTTCACCACTATCCGGCGATGACGTGCTGCATCAGCTCCAGCGGCACCGCGACCATCAAGTTCCGCGCAATGCTCAGAGCGGCGCGGCAGGGATCATCAGCGAAGCATCCGAACCCAAAGCCACCAAAGCAGCGCCACGGGCAGCATGGCCAGGAGGAGATTCTCCAGGCTCTGGATCTGTTCAGAGTTCATGGTTTGCGGGAACCGATTCGGTTGTCGGCCTCCCTGCTCCGGTGTCTCCCTCGACCTGCATCGAGATCAGGCCGCTGCAGGCCGGCGCTGTTGCGTGGCGAAAAGCGCAGCTCCCCCGCCCGCCAGCACCAGAGCGCCGCTGACGGCCAGGAACACCAGCACCTGGAGCAGCAGCAGAGCAATCCCCAGGGCTGAGCCAGCCACGATCTGCACCCTGGCCTTGATCAGCAGCGTCATCAGGAGCAAGACGGTGGCCTTGAGGGCCAGCACCTTGGCCACGCTGAATGGGAAGGAGAGCGGGCAGAAGGGGTTCAGAAGCACGGCGGACTGGTAGTTCTCCCCATGCTGGTGGCCTGAGGTCCATCCCGCGGCTGCCGCTCAGTCGGCAGAGCCCACTGCGGGGAACATGTCCGCCAACCCTGCTGACGCTTCTCGGCCCAAAGCTTGAGGGCTTCGTCCCGCGTGAGCTCCAGCCGCCTCTTGAGGAGTGGCACCGGCTGATCAGGCAGAAGCTCTCCCACTGTGACCTCCAGCCGCTGGCTCCAGCGATCCCAGAGAGTTGGCCGGAAGTGCAGCACCTGGCGGCCGTCGCTGATCCAGGCCTCCTTGGGCGACAGCGGCGGCCGGTTGCGTGGCCCACCGTTCACGCCACCTCGGGTGCCCAGCCCCGCTGGCGGTGCAGGTCCTCTGACCAGCCGCTGCAGCGATGGGTCAGGTGCTCTCCATGGGCGATCAGACCCTGATGCAGGTGGCAGGTGAGCAGCGGAATGCACTCCGGCCCCGGGTGGTGCCGGAAGAAGTGGCAGGTCATGCAGACCTGGCGGCTGCGGCTGGAGCGCAGCACGGCCTGATCCAGCCAGGGCCAGTCCTCGATCTCCTCGGTGCGGGAGGGCTGCAGACGGGAGAGCGGGACCGGCACCATGGCGATCACTGCGGGCGTACGCCTGTACTAGCAGGGGTCGCGGTTGGTGCCAATGTCAGGTCGTGCCCCGGTGCGGCCGGAGGGCTCCTATGCCGAGAACGCATTCCGAGCGGCATAAGCAAGGGCCGCCTCGATGTCGGCGGGTTCCAGCTGCGGGTAGGCCTCAAGGATCCGCTCGCGGCTGGCGCCACTGGCCATCAGGTTCAGGACCATCGCGACCGTGATCCGCAGCCCGCGGATGCAGGGCCGGCCGCCCATCACGGCTGGATCGTGGCTGATGCGTGCGATCTCCTGATCCGGCGTCCGCTCCAGATGCGGACGCCGTGCGGCGGATAGATCCAGCGCAGCGAGGACCGACTCTGCGGCTTCAAAGCGCTGATCGAATGCGGTGTGGCTCTCGTTCATGAGGCGTTGCTGTTACGACTGGAAAGCTGCAGCCAGAGAGCGATGGACTCCTCTTCCAAGGCTCGCTCCTCTTCCTGGCAGCGGGCCGCCCGAATGGTCTGGGGCACAAGCTCACCGGCGCCGATCGAGAGCTCAATGCCGTTGCTGCCGAGAAAGGCCACCGCCGAGATGATGGCGATGCGTTTGTTGCCATCGCTGTAGGGATGCGCTTTGGCCAGGCTCACCAGCAGATGGGCAGCAAGGCGGAACAGATTCTCTTCCCCCCTCGTAGGCCCAGAGGTTGCGCGCTGAGGCGATCGCGGCTTCGAGCACCTGGACGTCGCGGACTCCGGCAAGTCCGCCGTGCACACGCAGGGTCTGCTCATGCAGCGCGTCGACCAGATCGCGATCGAGCCATTGCTGCTCAGGCATCGGCCAGCTGCTTCAGCTCATCGCCATGGTCCTGATACAGACGCTCAACGGCGGCAAGTGCCCCGGCCCTGCCGGTGAGCGGCCTCGGCTGGCCGTTCTGCAGGTCCGGCACGCTCCCTCGTGGCTCCACAGCGACAGAGCCACGTGATGGCGAGGTTGGCTGGGCGTTGCGCTCTGTCTTCTCCATCGGTTCACTCTGACCGATACCTGCAGCTGCGCAGCGTCAGTCCGGGGGAGACCAGCTCCCCCTTCGACTCTGAGGGGCCGGTGCCGGCGGCGACGATGACGACCGAGCGATGGGCCAACGCCGGCGGCGGCAGGAGGCCAAGGGAAGGCAATGCAGCGGCCTGGGCCACTGCAGCAGAGGACAAGCTCATGGGCTACAGAGCAAACGAACGGGGGAAGTTGTTCGAGGATTACTGATTCATTCAAGTGCCGCAGGCGATGGGCTCGTGGCCTTTGGCACAACCTTCATTCTACCAGTGCAAACGCACTACAGGACCGGCATAGTCGCTGCAGGGCAATGGATCTAAGCAAAGCAAAGCCATGCGCTGATGGATCAGGAAGCTGATAAGCAGACCCGCCAGATTTAACGTTGAATGCCCAGCTGGTCGCGCAGCCGCGCGAGGAAACCTGCGGCTTCACTCCAGCCCCTTCGATGCGGGTGAGGGCCCGGCCACCGCAGCCGCGGGAGGGCCGCTATGCCCCCCCCCCCCC
>Ga0208360_1000018_pt1 | contig 84063 bp, 76 predicted proteins | sample LakMenE27Jul10ns_FD_150739 | JGI IMG/M metagenome (GOLD analysis project Ga0208360, IMG submission 150739) | Freshwater microbial communities from Lake Mendota, WI - 27JUL2010 deep hole epilimnion ns (SPAdes) | ecosystem: Environmental > Aquatic > Freshwater > Lake > Epilimnion/Euphotic zone ...
TCAGGTAAGCCTGCCCCATTCCTGCGGCCACCGCAGCTGCCCCCACTGCCAGCACCACGAAAGCCAGCAATGGCTGGAGCGGCAGAAGGCCAAACTCCTAGCGGTCGACTATTTCATGGTCACCTTCACGGTACCGGCGCAACTGAGAGGAATGTTCTGGGCTAATCAACGCATTGCCTATGATCTGCTGCTAAAAACCGCCTGGCAGACGATCGATTGCTTTGCCCGCAGGGACCCTCAATTGCAAGGCCGCGCTGGTGCCCATGCCGTGCTCCACACCCATGCCCGCAATCTTGATTACCATCCACATGTGCATCTGATTGTTCCGGCTGGGGCACTCAATGAGCGCACCAGGCAATGGCGTCAGAAACGAAAGAAGGAGGAGGTTCTCTTTTGGGCGCCCAACCTGTCGCGTGTGTTTCGAGCCAAATGGTTTGAGGCCATGCGATTGTCGGGCCTCCACTGCGAGGAAAACCTACCGGATGAATGGGTTGTTCACTGCAAAAAGGTGGGTCGCGGTGAACAGGCACTGGCCTATCTGGGACGCTATCTCTATCGAGGTGTGCTCCCAGAAAAGAACATTGTCACCGACAGCGATGGCAAGGTCAGTTTCTGCTATCAGGATAACAAGGGAAAGCGCCAGATCCGCACCCTCCCTGGGGGCGAGTTCCTCTGGCTGCTGCTCAGGCATGTCCTGCCCCGTCGCTTTCGGAGGGTCCGTGACTTTGGTCTTCTCCATACAAATGCCAAACGCTTGATTCAGCTACTACAGCTGGCGTTGCAGATGGCGGTGCCCCCACCCAACCCCCTCCCGGAGCGCCCACCCGTTCGCTGTGATCGCTGCGGACAGGTGATGACCATCCTGATTCGACTGGCACAGCCAGTCCATCACAGGATCTGTTAAATCAGGTTGTTTGGATGATGATATCAATAGACGCATAGCGGTAAGCTACTCACAGCCGGGCTCATGATCGCTGTCTTAATGTCAGCATTTTAGGCCTCTGCTTCCTTATGCGTTACAATGACTCTTATCCAATAGATGCAGCAGTGACCGCAGGCCCCCCTCCCTTGGAATCCCCCCACAATTCAGAAGGAAAGGTGAAATTCAGGCCAACGTATCTGCCGTAAAGGAATTGTCATTAGCGCCAAAGGGCTAGTCCAACACCGGATAAGATCGTGGCTTCGCACGATCTATCCTTGTTCGTTGGGCTGATCAACTTTCTATATAGCCATGAATTGCTCCACGACTGTGTACAAAAAGCAAATGTCATAGCGACTCCCATCCGGGCGTGGAGCGAGCTGAATAGTTCTGCCAGTCTACAGGCTTTCGCCTTTGTCGCTCACGATTTACAAAGTTTACAAGGTGATGATAGAAATCTAGGAAGATTGTTTCGCCTTCCTCAATCATTTGCCTCCCCTTACGCATACATGGATTAATCATTCCACGATCAAGGACAATGACTCTATCAACTACGTCTAGGTCAGCTTTTGCATCTTTTGCAGCTTGCTCTATGCGAGCGTGCTCCTTGCTTAGCCATCCATCCTTGCCTAGATTGCTTGAATAGGCGAAAATGACGTACATGCATCGACATCTTCCATCCTCAGCGCCTTGACCGTCGCTGCGGGGCCTAATGAAGCCATTTTTGAATGGCCTAAGTCTACGCACTTTCTTGGCAGCGACATATGAACTGTACATTTCATTTTGCGTAAGTTTTGTTTTGACTTCAATCACCGCAAACAATGATTCGGCAGGAAGCAGCAGGTTTTCTTGACTGGAGAGAACTGGAGCGGAAGCGGATTTATCATAGATAACTATATCCAACTGTCCTGTACGAGAATCGCGATAATCAATTGCCTCGCCTTTCCCTATGCCAATATCCTCAGGCATGTGTTCATGCAAAAACTCTGCCAAAGTGGCAGCGCGCTCATCGCCTTTTATCCCTTTATGCGCATAGAAGCGTGCATCTGCAGAGGAGAGTTGAAGTTTAGATGCGGCTTGAGTAAGAACACCCTTGAATAGTTCGCTTGGCGTTTTAGCTCCGCGTGCCATCTGTTGTAGGGCTCACATCATCAGCTAAGGATAGCCTGGGCGAAGGTGGTCGACCCAACGCTCGCCATCACCTGGCCGCAGGAAGCCTGTCAGGATGATATAGATCCTAGCGGTGGCGGCCCAGGTGAATGGCGATGTTAGCTTGCGCCGCCCACATCGCCTCACTAGACCTCTGCCATTGGAAGCTTGCCTAGCATCTTAAGGAAAGAGCTGAGACACTGCTGAGCGAAGAGCTGACGCTCGGAAGTCTGTTCGATTAGCAGAAAGACTATCAAAGCTCCGAAGACAGAGTCGCGCCGCCGTAGGACGAGTGCCTCGCCATTGCCCTCTATCTCTGGCACGCCCTGGGGTGAGGCATAAAGGACTCTATTGCGAAGGTTCTTCTGTTCATCGATGTGGGCGATGACGTCTTCGACGCCCACTGATCTTGCTAGCTCTTGCATTTCGTCACGGAAGTCATGGAGCTGATCGTTGACTCTCAACGAGAAGTGAAGCGGAGGCTCTGGGTAGGCCCACTTCGGCGGATAGCCTGGTGGCGTATAAGTGATGCGAACACTGAGGCGGGGAGACGGACCGCGCTCGTCAAGTACGATTTTCGGGTCCATTTGGGTAGTCACCACCTTCGCGAAGTTTGCACTCACCGCCCGAAAGAAGGGAATAACGGCAGTCTTGTCTCGATGACTCCGATGGTTAAGCCGGGAAGCCCCCTCGTACTGACGTGACTTGAGAGCGAGGAAGACTGCTGTGGCAGCTTCTTCCTCCGCAGTCAGACAACGGAACAGCGCCATCCCTAGATCGAGATCCCGGAGTTGCCATGCTTTGCTCAGGTGTCTGACGGCACTACGCGCACACTGCATGCCGTGACTCCCGTGCCGGTCGAGACATCGAATGATGCCTTCCTGGAAGCCATTCAGTGGGAGATTGTTACTGGCTTCATCCATTCCCAATGGCTACACCCCCCTCATGCCACGCATCAAGCTAACTCCTATTTGGGCGGATCCGTCAAAGTCGCACCGAAGCCTCCGGCTGTCGGCCTAAGTCGCAGCACTCGCCCGGCAGCTAGGCGACAGAAGCACTGCGCCACAATGGATCTCGCTCAACAGGGTCCAACGTTTGTGAAGCTTAGGCGGATCCGCATAAGATGTGTTCACGATGTTACAAAAGAGTGCAGGGCCAGCCAGAGACGTAACAACAAGCTCTCGCATGATTGATCTATCTTGCCATGAGAAACGTGCAGAAACTTCCATAGACACGTAGCTGACGCCGAGCTCTCAACTGGCGATGGCTTCCGCAAGGCCATCCCGCTCCACCGGCAACACCGGAAAAGGCAAAGCCTCGGCCTCTCGTTTGCTCAACCTCCGGCTCCAGGCCCCCGGCACCGGCTCGTTCCAGCGGAATCCCGCCTCGCGGGCCAGGTGGCGCTCCGAATAAGAGAGCCGGGCGCGATAGAGCTCCCTGGGCTCCTGCGCAGCCACCAGTAGCCCTTCGAGCTGGGCGCAGCGTTGGAATACATGCACCAGATAGTCGCAATCGGTGAGCGCCCGGTGAGCCGCCCAGACGGGCACCCCATGGGCCAGGGCCAGATCCCGCAAGGAGGGATTGGCACGGAGCTGCAGCTCCGCCGGCCAGCGGATGTCCTCCATCGAGCAGATCCAGGGAATCGTGAGAGCCGGGAGGGCCCCATGGCCGAACCACTGCCGGTCGAAGGCGGCGTGGTGGGCCACCACCGCATCGGCGGCCGCCACCAACGCGCCAAACAGGGCCAGGGCCGCCTCCGTGGGCTGGGGCAGGCGGGTCACCGCGGCGGGAATGCCATTGATCGCCTCAGCCGGGTTGGCCTGGCAGGGCAACAAAAAGGAGAGCTGCTGCAGCACCGCCCGGCTCCCCACATCGAACAGCACGGCCCCCACCTCAATGCACACCCCCAGCTCGGGAGACAAGCCGGTGGTCTCGGTATCGAGGATCAGGATCCGCCCTGGCGCATGGGGGCCGGAACGGCGAGCGAGGGGGGCGAGGCTGGGCAGAGCGATTGGCTGGGGGGCCGGTTGGGGCAGGCCGGATGGGAAAGGCGGGGATTCGGGATTCCCGGAATCGATGACCTCTGGCTCGGGGGCGGTGCTGGGCGCTGGGGGTTGCCGCCCCTGGGTCCGGGGGCCGCTGGTCTGGAGTGGGGCCGCCGACAGCGAACTGGCGGGCTCTGGATCGCCGCCGTGGGGGCTGCTCTGCTGCGGGCCCGACGCCCAGAGTCCGAGCAGATCGTTCTGTTCCCAGAGCCCGGGCTGTTCCGCCATCTCCATCGGTCACCTGGGCCCATGTTCCCAGACGTGGCAATGGGGGAGGACGGGGATCCGTGCCTTCTGGAAGGATCGATCGGCCCGGCTGCGGGGGTTGCTCTGCCTAGGCTGGCCTTCCACGCTTAGACCCCCTGCCATGGCTGCAGCCCTCGCCGCCGGCGATCGTGCCCCCCTGATCGCCCTGCCGGATGCCGAGGGTGTGGAGCGCCGCAGCGACCAGCTCGGCGGTGGACCCCTGGTGGTCTTCTTCTATCCCAAGGACGACACCCCCGGCTGCACCGCCGAAGCCTGCGCCTTCCGCGACAGCTTCGCCGACCTGCAGGCCCTCGGGGCCCAGGTGTGGGGAGTGAGCGGCGACGATGCCGCCAGCCACCAGCGCTTCGCCGCCCGCCATCGGCTGCCCTATCCGCTGCTGGTGGACCGCGGCAATGGCCTGCGCCAGGCCTTCGGAGTGCCCAGCGTGCTCGGGCTGTTGCCGGGCCGCGTGACCTATGTGATCGACGGCGACGGTGTGATCCGCCACGTGTTCAACAACCTGCTCGATGGGGCGGCCCATCGCCGCGAGGCGATCGCCTCCCTTGAGCGGCTCCGGGCCGAAAGGGCGGCCGGCAGCGGTGGCTGAGGCGCTCTGGCGGCAGCGGGGCCCGATCTGGTGCCTCGATCCAGCCACCTCCGGGGCGGTTCGGCCCGGCTCTGCGCCAGGCCGGATCGAATTCATCGGCGGCAGCTACCTGGCGGCCACACCCCAGCTCAGTTATCGCCGCCTGCTCGAAGCCCTGGCCGGCCAGGGCTGGACGGTGCGGGCCTGGAGCTATGTTCCGGGCTTCGACCACCAAAGCCAGGCGAATGAGGCCTGGCGCGCCTTTCGAGCTGATCGGGAGGCAACCACCCGGGAAGCGGGGGGCTTTGAGTTGCCGGCGGGGGAACGGGTGCTGCGGCTCGGCCACAGCCTGGGCTGCAAGCTGCATCTGCTCGCCCCGGATGGGGGCCGGCGCAGCGCCGCCCTGGTGGCCCTCAGCTTCAATAACTTCTCAGCCGAACGCTCCGTGCCCCTGCTCGCGGAGATGGGCCAGCAGTTCGGCTTTCGCAGTGAATTCAGCCCCTCGCCCCAGGAAACGCTCCAGCTGGTGAGCAGCGGCTACCGCCAGAGCCGCAACCTGCTGGTGCGCTTCCGCCGCGATGACCTCGACCAGAGCCCGCGGTTGTTCGATGCCCTGCGCCAGCGCGCCGGCGATGCCAGCGAGCTGATCGAACTGCCCGGCGATCACCTCACCCCAGCCAGTGCCGGCCTGCGCCGCAACCTGCTCGGCGACTGGGCCGACGATCCTTCCCGCCAGCGGCGCTTCGAGCGGCTGGCGGACACGATCGGCAGCTGGGCGCTGCAGGAAAGCGCAACCCCCTGAGCTGTCGGGAGCCTTGATCGTGGCGGGAAGAAGCGGGTAAGGGTTCCGCCACAAGCACCTTGACGCCCCCAAACCGTTCGCCATGGTGCAACGGTTGCTTGGGATACCGATTCGTGAACACCAACAAGTTGATCAGTGCCTTCAGCTCCGCCTGGCAGCGCAGCTTCGATTACAGCGGCCGCTCCGATCGCGGCGACTACTGGTGGTTTGTGCTGGCGAGCTTCATTCTTCTTCTGGTCCTGAATGTCGTGGGCAGCTTCGTGCCGTTCATCGGTTTGCTGGCCAACCTTTATCTGATTGCTGAGCTCGTGCCCCATCTCTCCCTGGCAGTGCGCCGCCTCCGCGATGCCGGCAAGGATTGGCAGTGGATCTTCGTGGGCATTACCGGCATTGGCAGCCTTTGGCTGCTCTATCTGCACACCCTACCCTCCAAGCCTCTGCTGCGCGCCGCTTGAAGATCAGGGCTTCGAGCTCCTGAGCGAATCAGCGGGGATTCACACCCGCAAGGCATCAAGCACCGAGCGATCCTCCAGGGTGGAGGTGTCGCCACTCACCTCCTGGCCGGAGGCCAGGGCCCGCAGGATGCGACGCATGATCTTGCCGCTGCGGGTTTTGGGCAGGGCATCGGTGAAGGTGATGCGGTCGGGACGGGCAATAGGGCCGATCTCCTGACCCACGTGCTTCTTCAGCTCCGCCACCAGGGCGTCATCGCCGCTGCGGCCGGCCTCAAGGGTCACGAAGGCCACGATCCCCTCGCCCTTGAGCTCATCGGGCACCCCCACCACGGCGGCCTCCGCCACGGCCGGATGGCTCACCAGGGCGCTTTCGATCTCCATCGTGCCCAGCCGGTGGCCGCTCACGTTGATCACGTCGTCCACACGGCCCATCACCCAGAAGTAGCCGTCGGCATCGCGGCGGGCGCCATCGCCGGCGAAGTAGAGCCAGCTGCCATCGGCGGGGCGGATCTCCTCCCAGTAGCTCTTTCTGAAGCGCTCGGGATCGCCGTGCACCGTGCGGAACATCCCCGGCCAGGGCCGCCGGATCGCCAGGTAGCCGCCCTGGTCAGCCGCCTGCGACACCCCATCGTGGTCCACGATGTCGGCGCTGATGCCCGGCAGCGGCAGGGTGGCCGAACCGGGCTTGGTGGGGGTGGCGCCCGGCAGGGGGCTGATCATCACGCCGCCGGTTTCGGTCTGCCACCAGGTGTCGACCACCGGGCAGCGATTGCCGCCGATCACCTCGCGATACCACATCCAGGCTTCGGGATTGATCGGCTCGCCCACGGTGCCCAGGATGCGCAACGTGCTCATGTCGTACTGATCAGGCACGGCGCGGCCGCTCTTCATAAAGGCCCGGATCGCCGTTGGGGCGGTGTAGAAGATCGTGCAGCGATGCTTCTGGATCACCTCCCAGAAGGCGCCGGGTTTGGAGGGCCGTGGTGCTCCCTCGTACATCACCGTGGTGGCGCCGTTGGAGAGCGGTCCATACACGATGTAGCTGTGGCCGGTGATCCAGCCCACATCCGCGGTGCACCAGTGGATGTCGTCATCGCGGATGTCGAAGATCCACTGGAAGGTGAGATGGGCCCAGAGGTTGTAGCCGGCGGTGGTGTGCACCACCCCCTTGGGCTTGCCGGTGGAGCCTGAGGTGTAAAGCACAAACAGGCGGTCTTCGCTGGCCATCGGCTCGGCCGGGCAATCAGGGGCCTGGGCCGCCACCAGTTCATGCCACCACAGGTCGCGGCCCGCCTCAAAGCCCACCTCCTGCTCGGTGCGGCGCACCACCAGCACGTGCGCCACGCTGGGGCAGGCACCATCGGCCAGGGCCGCATCCACGGCCGGCTTAAGAGCCACGGCATTGTCCTTGCGGAAGCCGCCATCGGCGGTGATCACCAGCTTCGCCTCACCATCGATCAGCCGGTCCCGCAGGGCCTCGGCCGAGAAGCCGCCGAACACCACCGAATGGGGGGCGCCGATGCGGGCGCAGGCCAGCATGGCGATGGCCGCCTCCGGCACCATCGGCATGTAAAGGGCCACCAGATCGCCCTTGCCGATCCCCAGCGCCTTAAGGGCGTTGGCCGCCTGGCACACCTCGGCATGGAGCTGGCGGTAGGTGAAGCTGCGGCTGTCACCCGGTTCCCCCTCCCAGATCAGAGCCGTCTGGTCGGCCCGGGGACCGGCCAGGTGGCGATCGAGGCAGTTGTACGAAAGATTCGTGGTGCCGCCCTCAAACCAGAGGGCGAAGGGGGCGTTGCTCCAATCGAGCACGGTGTGGAAGGGCTCAAACCAGTGCAGTTCACTGCGGGCCTGCTCGCCCCAGAAGGCGTCGGGATCGGCTTCGGCGCGGGCCGCCAGTTCCCGGTAGGCCGCCATCGATCCGATCCGGGCCCGGGCGGCCAGCTCGGCCGGGGGCTCGAAGCTGCGCCCCTCCTGGAGCACCGATTCGATCGTGGGGGCCGTGTCGCCGCTGGACACCGCCGGGGCGGCGGGGGATGAACCGGGAACCTGGGACATGGGCTGGCGTCGTGGAAGCCGCTGTGGGGTCATTCAAACCCCGGAACGGGCGGCCGACCAGCCGGGAGCGCCAGCGGGACGGCAGGCTGGTGGTCTCCCTCCGCTGACGAGCCGATGCCCGCTTGGCTGGCGATTGCCGCTGTGATGGTTCTGGTGGCCGTGCTGCTGAACCCCGGCCGGGATGATTTCGCCTGGTTCCTGAAGCTGCAGCGCCCCCGCTGGCTCACCTTCGAGCGCTGGATCCCTCTGATCTGGATGGCCATCTACGGCTGCTTCTACGCCTCGGCCCTGCTCACCTGGCAGGCGGGAGGGCGCTGGTTGCCGATGCTGTGCTACCTGGGTCTGCAGGTGCTGGTGCAGAGCTACACCCTGCTGATCTGCCGCACCCGCCGGCTGCAGAGTGGCACCGCCGTGGGCTTTGCCGGCTGGGTGTGGGGCGTGGCCTTGGCCGCCATCGTGGCTCCCCTCTCGGGCCGGGCCGCCCTGCTGCTGGTTCCTTACCTCCTCTGGAGCCCGGTGGGCACGTTCGTGACCTGGCGGATGCAGAAGTTGAACCGCCATCAGTCCTCCTGATCCATCGTTGGCAGTTGCCTCGACCTTGGTTAAGGAGGGTGCGGTCCCATCTGCAGACGCGATGGCCGAAGAGCAACCGATCACGCCCCATGCCGGACCAACCCTGGATTCCGAGGGGCAGCTCACCTACGTGGGAGACGATGGGCGGCGCTATGTGGTGGGTCTTCCCCCCGACACCGATGGGGAAGGGATTGAGCGGGTCATGGGGGACCTCCGCGAGGGTCACGACCTGTTGCTGCGGATCGAGGCGCTTTGCCAGCAGTGGATCGAAACGGTGCACAGCCCCGAACTGGACCACCGCTCAGCATTGGTGCTGCTTCTTACCACCCTGGAGACGAGCCTGGACGTCCCCGAATCGGATCTGGACTGAGATCCGGGAATCGCCGCCAGACAGCAAACAGCGACCCGCCATGCTGGTTCGATGGCCCATCCCGCCGCCTGCCTGTTCGACCTCGATGGTCTATTGCTCGACACCGAGCCGCAACACGCCAGGGCCTGGCGCGAAGCCGCTGCCCACTTCGGCCGTGAGCTCAGCGCTGCCGAGCTGATGCAGCTGCGGGGCCGCCGCCGCCACGACTGTGCCGAGCAGGTGCGGGAGTGGATCGCGGGAGCTTCCGAGCATGGAGGCGCTGTTGCCAGCGGCGATCCCCCGAGCATCGAAGCCCTGCTGGCGGTGCGCCAGCCGATCGCCGAGTCCCTGCTGGTGCACGCCGAGCCGATGGCTGGGGCGCCCGAGCTGGTGCGGCGCTGCGCCGAGCTGGCGATCCCGATGGCCCTGGCCACCAGCAGTTCCCGGGCCGCTGTGGCCCTCAAGGCCGCTCCCCATCCCTGGCTGGAGCTGATCAAGATCCGCGTCCATGGCGACGATCCGGAGCTGCGGGCGGGCAAGCCGGCGCCGGATGTGTTCCTGCTAGCGGCGGCGCGGCTGGGGGTGCCGGCCGGGGAGTGCTGGGCCTTCGAGGATTCGCTCGCCGGCGCCCAGGCGGCCGATGCGGCCGGCTGCCGCGTGCATGTGCTCCCACCTCCAGGAGAAACCGGCACGACCTACCCCTCCGGGGCCCTCCACCTCCGCTCCCTTCACGAGGTGGCCGACTCCCTTTGAGCACTCCTGCCCGGCTGCGGTCCGCTGCCCTCCTGCTGGTGGTGGCCCCGCTGGGGCTGGCCCTTGCCCTGGGGAGTCTCCACCGGCAGGGTGTTCTCACTTCAGGCCCCCCGATGGTTCAGCCCGCCTTTCCCGTGCTGCAGAGAAACGGGGCCCTGTTCAGCACCCACCACGATCGCCCCAGCCGCGGGTGCTCGCTGGGTTACTGGTACTTTCAGCACAGCAAGAAGGTGTGGTTCCGGCTGCCCAACACCCGCCGCACCCGGGATCTGCAGCGGGTGTTCACCTACCGGGGTCAGCCCATCCTCCACGTGAGTGAGCGCCACAACCTGGACCGCGTGCCCGCCTACGGCAGCAGAGCCCCCGTGCTCTGGGGCGACCACGTGGGCAGTGGCTGGGGGGCGGGTCCGGAGGGCACCACCCTCTTTCTTGAGCTATGGACCCGCTGGACCTGGCTCCACCCCGAGGCCTGCGGCCATCCCGAGCAGTTCCGGGTGGATCTCTACGAATCGCCGCCCGGCCCCTCCAGCAGCAGCAGGTTGCCCCCCTCCGCCAGCGGCTCGTAACGGATCGACCAGCCGAAGTCCCGCTGGAGCCTGCTGAGGATGATCACCCCCCAGTGGGCCTCGCGCTCGGGCAGGCCGTCGAGCCCGGGGGGCTCCTCCACCTCTGCTGCGTGAGCCTGCAGATGCGTCTCCAGATCGAAGGGAGCTCCTTGGTCGCGGATCCCCATGCGCAGACTGCCGGCAACCAGGGCGAGGGTGACCTCCACCAACGGCGGGGGCTCCAGGAGGGCGTTGGCATGGCGGACGGCGTTAGTGAAGCCTTCCATCAGGGCCGTCTGGGCCTGAATCCACACCATGTCGTCGAGGCCTCCAGGCCGGTGCTGCTCAAACCACTCCAGCAACTGGCCGATGGCGTCGAGGGTGCTGGGGAACTCCGCCTGGGCTTCACCCTCGCCGTGCTGCATGGTTCAGGCGGCTCCCGAGCCCTTGCTGAAGATCACGGTGAAGGTCCGCACAATCAGCTTCAGGTCGTAGCCGAGGCTCCAGTTCTCCTGGTAACGAAGGTCCAGGCGGATCACATCCTCGAAATCAATCACCTGCGAGCGGCCGTTCACCTGCCATTCCCCCGAGAGGCCTGGCCGCACATCGAGCCGCTGCCAGTTGGGCACGGCATAGCGCTCCACCTCATCGGGGGTGGGCGGTCGCGTGCCGATCAGGCTCATGTCCCCCACCAGCACGTTCCAGAACTGGGGGATCTCATCAAGGCTGGTTTTGCGCAGGAAGCGGCCCACCCGGGTGATGCGCGGGTCGTTCTTGTTCTTGAAAAAGGCGCCGCTGGCCTCGTTTTCAACCGTGCCGCGCAGGGCTTCGGCATTCACCACCATCGAGCGGAACTTCCAGAAGCGGAAGCGGCGGCCCATCCAGCCCAGCCGCACCTGGCTGAACAGGATCGGCCCCGGACTGTCGAGCCGGATCGCCAGCGCCAGGAAGGGGAACAGCACCGCCGTGACGGATAAGCCGAGCAGGGCACCGACGATGTCGAGCAGCCGCTTCGGGACCGAGCGCACCGAGGGATGGGTGGTCGCGGGACGTTCCTTGGTGTTCACCGCCCGGGTGGGATTCACCGCTTCGGTGCCTGGCATCACCGTAATCGCCTGCTCCAACCCCACCAGGGACAAGGCTAGCTTCACCTGGGCGCCGGCGCTCCAGGCCACCAGGGGAATCGCGTGGGAGCGGGCCAGTTTCACGTTGGGGATGAGGGAGCCCAGGCCGCTGCTGTCGATCAGTTCGGTGCGGCTGAAATCCAGCACCACCCGGCGGGTGCCGGGGTGGAGCGGCAGCTCGCGCTCGAGGCAACGGCGGAAGGGGATCGCCTCCTGCACGGTGAACCGCCGCGGAAACGAAAGCAGCAGCACGCCGCGGTGTTCACTCACCAGCACGCCACTGGGGGAAGGCGAAGGGGGCTGGGAGGTTGGTGTGTTCATGCCGGGCCCAAGGCTGGGAAACGCTGCTCGAGGCGGTTGCAGACCACCTGGGCCGCGGCCACCGACAGATCGCTGATCGACACCTTGCGGGGTTCCGCCAGGAAACGCACGAGATCGGCCGGCCCCCAGGCGATCGGGACTCCCATGGAGGCCATCGCCTGGGCCAGCTCCACCTGGTGATCGTCCACATGCTCTCGGTAGCGCTGGCTGCGGGGCACGAGAATGAAAGGGGTCTCCATGGCGTCCAGCAGCAGCACGGTGCCCTCACCGCAGTGGGCCACCACCACCCGCGCCTGCTGGATCAGGGCCCGGAACTCTGTCTCACGCATGAGGCGATACACCTTCGAGCCTGCGGGGAGCACCGTGCAGGTGCCGTACTGCACCACCACCTCCTCCCCGAGCAGATCGGCCTCCATCAGTTCCTCGATCCAGTGCATCAGCCGGTCGAAGGGAAACTTCTCGGTGCCCACGGTGACCAGGATCATCGGGCCACATCCTGGGCCGGGGCGACCGCAGCTCTAGAGCCGGCCCCGATCAGCTCGGCTCGGGGGTAGCGGATCTGCAGCTGCGGCCAGTGCACGAAGAGCACATCAATGAAGGGAAGCGCCAGGCGGGCCGAGAGGCTGAGGGTCTCGATCCGGGTGATCGACTCCACGAAGACGGTGCGGTGGCCCAGCAGCTTGCCCAGGATCAGGAAGGGAACGGCCACGCCGGCGCCGGTGGAGAGGATCAGGTCGGGCCTGTGGTGGAGCAGAACACTCCATGAGAGGAGCGTATTGCGCAGCAGGTTCGGCAGATTGCGGTTGGTGGGGCTGTAGGCCCAGTGCACCTGCTCGCCTTCGAGGGCCATGCGGGTGGTGGGAGTTTCGAAGGTGACCCAGCGGCGGGAGTGGCGGCTCCAGAACTGCTCCAACTGGAAGAGTCCCTTGAAATGACCGCCGGAGGAACACACGAGCAGAACTTTCATCGCCTCAGGCCCCTTTGCTGGCGCGGCTGTCCGGATGGCGTCTGGCGCTTGCATCGATCCTGAGACGCTGCATCGCTCCGATGACCCGCATCATGACCCGCTCCAGCAGGCTATGGAGGGAGGCCGGCAGCAGCACGCCGAGATAGCCCGCCGCCAGAGTGATCAGGGTGCGGAAAGGCTCCTCCAGAAGCTGCCTGGGGTAGGTGCCGATGGACTGGTGGACCAGCCGCACCCCCACTCGGGGCTGTCGCTCCTGGATGGCCCGTCGGGCGAGGTAGCGGAGCTGATAGCCACGGGCCCTGCGGCCGTGGCGGGCGATGAAGTCGGGCGCATAGGTGGCGGTCTTGTCGAGAACCCTCTGCCAGCTGGCGAACTGCTTCTCGATGTTCGCCGAGAGGCCGCCGCTGCTCACCCGGTAGAGGGTGAGCGCCTCGCCGATGCCCTCGATCTGCCAGCTGGTCTGGAGAGCGATGCGGATCCAGCACTCGATGTCCTCCGACTGTCGGAAGGAGTCGTCGAACCAGTAACTCTCCGTCGTGCCGTAGAGATTCGCCTCGAAGCGGATGCCGTCAAGCACCTGGCGGCGGAGCACCACGCAGGAGCCATTGCTGATCGGGTTGCGGCAAAGGATCAGATCCGGCGTGATGTGGTGCAGAGCCGGGGTCTGGTAGATGCCCAGGGATTTGCCGGCTCCATCGATGAAGGCGGAGCAGGAATAGCTCACGCCCACCTCTGGATGGGCGCACAGGTGATCCACATGACGCTGGATCTTCTCCGGCAGCCAGAGATCGTCGCTGTCGAGGAAGGCCACGAACGAGCCGGAGGATTCACGGATACCCGTGTTGCGTGCTCCCGCAAGGCCACGATTCTTCTGCTGGACGATGCGAAGGCGCGGATCTTCGGTGCTGCGACAGAGCGCCACCCCCTCATCGGTGGAGCCATCGTCCACCACCAGGATCTCGAGGTTGGTGTAAGTCTGCGCCATCACCGACTCCAGACTAGCCCGCACGGTGGCGGCGGAGTTGTAAAGGGGCATCACCACGGACACCAGGGTGGCGGGGAAATCGGGGCGGCTCACGGCATCAGGACGGGTCGGACCATCGGCATGGATGAAAGGAGTGGGGGGGGCAGGAGAGGCCAGCGGCGCTCGGGCGCGATGGATGAGAAGGCGGCCCAGCACCGCCAGGGCAGTGGGGGAGGTGCGATGGGGTTCCCGCAGGAGCCGAGGGAGATCGGATTGCAGGGCCCTCACCATGAAGTCAACACCCTGGGCCGGATCTCCCCGAAGCCGCAGCGAACGGCGGGCCAGGTAGCGCAGGTGCACGGCCTGGGCGGCGGCGAAGTGAGCTGCAACCAGCTCCGGGGCGTAGCGGCGAGCCTCGCCGATCAGCCGGAGCCAGCCCTCCTCCATCTTCTCGAGGCTGGAGGAGAGGCCACCGGCGGATGTGCGGTAGTAGGTGAGAACCCGATCGATCGGTTCGATCCGCCAGCGGCCATCGCAGATCACACGCAGCAGCCACTCGAGATCCTCCGAATAGCTCAGCCCCTCTAGAAATCCTCCCACCGCCTCGAAGACCTCCCGCCGCAGCACCCAGTTCGAGGTGGTGGTGGTGGGGTTCTCGCAGAGCAGGTCCGGCGGCCGCAGCGGCAGCTGCGGATGGGAGGCCACCAGCCCCGTGGGCCGTCCAGCTGGGGTGAGGAACTCCACCCGGGCAAAACTCACACCCAGGTCGCCATCGGCCTGATGACGCTCCAGGTGGGCAAGAAGCTTGTCGGGGTGCCAGAGGTCGTCGGCATCAAGGAAGGCGATCAGCGGGGCGCGGCAGGCGGCAACGCCGCGGTTGCGAGCGATCGAAACGCCAGCGTTTGCCTGCCGCACCAAACGAATTCGATGGTCCGACTGGGCCAGTTCGGCGACGAGGCTGGCGCTTGCATCGGTCGAGCCGTCATCGACAGCGATCAGTTCCCAGTTGCTGAGAGTTTGTTGTTGAACGGTGCGGAGGGTTGCCAGCAGATGGGGAGCCGCGTTGAAAACTGGTACCACCACTGAGATGTCGGGATCGTCAGGTTTCAGAGCTGGTGCTGTCACGACGGCGCAATTAGATCGGATAACTTGTCATGAGTTCCAGGAGCTGGGCTGCGGTGGTTGTCAGCGAGACCTGCGGAGGATGCGCTTCAGGCGCCCACAGAGTGTGATGCGTACCATACGCAGACGCTTTCGATAGTAGTTGAACTGATTCAACCTTGGAGGGATTCCTTCATGGTAGAAATGCAAGCCCTTTGCCGAAACAATCCTGCTTGTCCAGTCCCCGGAGCCAACGTGCCTGAACTGGGCATGACCCAGAAGCGACTTCAGCTTCCCCTTGATCTGATCGGGGGTTCGATGGGAGTAGTGGCGATTGAAGATTCTCTCCGAACAAACCCTTGTAAGCCCATTGGGCCATTGTGGAGCCTGATCTTCCACCCATGCAGGGTCACGTTGATTGCGGAAGAAACGGAATTCCCTCCAGTTTATCGAGTAAAATCTACGCCTTTGCGTGATTGGGAAATCAAGAGATAGTTTTTCGGTTTCCCAATGCCTGAAGTCAGCGTCCGTGTAATAGAACTGAAGCTGCCATGCAGTCACAAAATCTGCATGCTCGCGGTTGGCCTTCGCAAGGACTGGTCGCGGGTCTCCGACCAGGAATTCATCAGCATCCAGCCGTAGCCACCAGTCGTGATCAGATAGCTCACGATGGTGCCTGTTATAAACGATGGAGCGCATGCCATCTCGAAATGTTTCCTTGAGCTGCCCCTCTACGACTATTTGCTCGTGGATGGAGGCCAAGGAATGAACAATCTCCCAGCTGCCATCCGTACTGCCGTTATCCAGAACAAAGATACGATCGCAGAACTGAACGGCATGCCTAAGGCAGTCCGCTATAACATCCGCTTCGTTCTTGATCAGACAAATTGCGTAGATTTTCACAGGCTCTGGCATGGCAGTGAAAAAGAATCAGGATCATCATCCGCGAAGGCGAGAGCCGATGTGTTGAACAAGCAGCTTGCCAATTCCATTATCTCATGATCAACAGAGATGACAATGGATCCAGGGGGGACTTTACGAACTGCATGAGTTGCTCCCCAGGGCGGCCAGAGCCAATGACTCTGTGCACCGCACAGAGGGTTGATGCCACGCTGGCATTGAGTAGGTTCGAGGCAATAGTGGAACAAGCGTTATGGACTCCGCAGGCAGAAACCTGACAAGCAAGAGTGTACCTGAGAAGCACAGAGAAAGACCCTTGACACGAGAATACACCGGGTGAACCATAAATTTGATCGAATAAGGCGCCGAAGCTTGGCTCGAACTATATCGACGGTAGGGATAGAACGGCTAGATTTCTTATAGGCAGCTGCTATTCCCATGAGCTTGGCGGGACGCTGACTAGCGAATGCGGTTCGATCTAATATCGCAACCCATTCCTCCTTGGAGTTTCCAGCATAATCCTCATGCCAGGGCTTCACTTTACCCAAGAAGTGGATGATTCCATCTGAGAAACCAGCACTTGCTTTGCCCTTGGAGGTATTCCATTTCGGATCAAGGGTCAACCAGTCGACCGCCAGGGCAATATTCAGGGCATCGTGGCCCATCAGGCCGGGTAAGGCATGCTGCTCTTTTGCAATACAAAGGGCCTTGAATTGGATCTCACGAAGGCGCAAAGCGTCGAGATCGTTTACAACAACCCCGGAGCCGAAATAGCCTTCAGGGTTAGTCAGCTGTAGCATATTCCAGCGCCGCTGTTACTGATCAGGCGTGGAAGTAACCCCATGCATTAAACAAGCAGTTGATTAACCATGGAGATCAAGGTTTTGGAAGGCAATAAGATCTAAGTAAAAGATCAGATCGGCATCCAATTAAATATAAAGGGAAACACCTTCTAGATACTCAGAAATGAAAAAGCGTGCGTATGTGGATTTGCTATTGACAAGCATAGTGGCCCGAAAGCCAGTCAACAGGTCAAAATAAAAAATCAAAGAACTTAAGTTGACCAAGAGTAGATGCCTGCCAAGAGCTTAAGAGTTGCTGTTTATCCTCCGTGGACAAGTCAATGTTGATTAGAAAGACATTCAGGGTTTCACTGCAGGTTTCAAGAGGAGAGCGCACGGAGCCTGCTGCGCCCTAGAGATACATAGCAGTTGCCACGAATACCTGATAAACCATTGTACAAGGCGCAGTCGTTCATATTCACCATAGCCGAGCGAGTTGATGCAGGCCAAGCAGAATGACCAGTTGACAGCAAACACTTAGTAGGTATTAAGAACTCCCTAAGTCTACCAGCTGTGCTTTCCAATCCCGTGCGGCAGGGTACGCGAACCCCAACAGTGGCTGATGGGACCATGCCGATAGCAAGCAGATCAGATCTGCCTACACCCCGCCATTACGAGAGGACGACACAGGCTGAGCACTTAACATTGCTGGAAAGCGCCAGAGTATACGGGACAACTCCCGACTAAGGCCTCGTGGTGGTGAAAGGAAGCAGCTGCAATTTTAAAATCCCAAAAATCAGCGTCAAGCCGGCAGCTCATGTCCCCGCCGATTGAGAAAACCTTTGGCCATCAGAACATAGATTGGCTGGAGCGTTAGATGAGTCGCAACTACGGCGATTGCAACGCCAAGGATACCCCAGTGAGTGCCAACCAAGATGGCAATAGTTAATGCAATGGTAAAGCCGATATTCCAATTCAGATCAACCTGCGGCAGCCCAACTGCACGGAAGAGCATAGATGACGCAACGGCAAAGGGACGCGACAAAGCCGACATACAGATCAGAATGAGTATTGGTAATGCGCCTTCATCGACCCACTTGGGTCCGAAGATAATAGGAACATAAAAGGGTGCCAGGCTGCACTGAAGAAAGACCAATGGCACCATCACTTTGGCAATTGTGAAAAGGTTTTTATTGAATCTCTGCCTCAACAGTTGCGGCACAGTTCGAACATCACAGAAATCTGAATAGAGAGAGATAGAAAGAGCACTAATCACACTGATGCTAAGGCCGAGCCCAGCATTAAAGGCAAAATAATAGACTCCAAGCGCCTTCAGGCCGATCATGCGTCCAATCAGAAGGTAGTCCACACTTTCGCGAAAGGTATTGAGCAACTCCACACCTAGGATGCGACTTCCAAAGCTCATGACGTTAGACCAGCGCTTCAATGTGAACCTACGGGCTGGGCGCCATGCTTCGAACTTCAGCATCATGGCGACCCAGACTGGAGCCACCAGAAGCTTTGGCAGCACAATCGCCCACATCCCCCAGCCCAGCAGAGCCAGCGCACCAGTTAACAGATTATCGCTAACAACTGAGACAAGATAGGTGAGACTAAAGATTTTGAGTCTATTCTCACGACGGATCAATGCTGTCTGGACCATCGCAAACGGGTAGATCAGATAGCTGAAACTCACCAATATGATGGGCAGAATCAAGCTGGAATCATTATAGATTCTGCCGATCACGAAGGAAGCAGCAATCTGAATCAGGCAAAGGCTGGCCCCGATGACCCAATTCAGGCTCCATGCTGTCTGGCATACCTCGCTGAGTTCCTCGGCATCAGCCTGAACAATCTTGTCACCAATACCATTGCGTGTAAACACCCGAACGAACTCATTGGTCATCAAGACAATGGCCGCCAGTCCATAGTCTTTCGGGCTCAGGAGCCTCGCCAGAATGACAGTAGCCAATAGGCGGGAGACACGAATGCCCAATTCGCCCGCTCCCATCCATCCCATGTTGCGGATGAAGCGGTCTTTGGGAATCAGATTGCTGAGAAAACCCATCAAGAATCTCCTGAGCGACGGGATGGACGCAGTTGGTGAACATGAAGAGGGTGTATCGCTCTCATGTAGAGAAATGAAGACCAATGGAAATCTCCACCACTCTGCAGCTGCGGCTGATCTCTTGTCATCATGCCGGTCAGAGATGCCATCGATGCCCGCACGCAGCTCTGCATGACCCAGGAAAGTCTCATCGTTGCTTCAGCCATCCCATGAAGACAGATCTCGATTTCTGCTGTGCAAACATTGGCAATCGTAGTGGTACGGGCGTGACATGATCATCAGAAGGCTAGTGCGAATCCATGATCCTGCAAGCAGCGATTGGTGCGATCTGGGCCAATCCGCAGCCTGAATGGTTAGATGCAGAGCTCTTAAGCGAGCATGTAAACCCAGGAATCTCTGATTGTGCATACAAGCATGGATCCTGAAAACCAGATGCCGGCTTCCCCATGCAGAAGCAAATCCACCCGAGCTGCTTGCACCACAAAGCTACTACCTTCAGGTCATCAACGCAAAAGAGCCACCTTTCGCCGAAGATTTGAGGCAGCTGTGGAAGCCTCACGCCTTGCCACCTGCAATCGTATCCCCCGTCAACCTTCCAGGAAGCTGATCAAGGCACCACCTAAAATCACGTGAGACTTGCTCCCGGATCGGTGATGGATTGAACGTGCGCCCAGACGTTGCCATTATTGCAGACAGATCAGAGATAGGGTTGAATTGGCTCAAGTCACATCCAGGAAGTTCAAGCCGTTTACAGAGGTCGCGGCCCTTGTTTGAGTAGTGGAGTTGGAAAGGCACACGGCCAGCAGCCAGTGACAGGACAGCTGTATGAAATCGAACGGCTATAACGAGATCTACTAGAGTAAAAAGTGCCATAGCAAGCTGCCAACTTGGGACACTTCGGTCCTCCAGAAATGGATCAAAAATTTCTGTTCCCGGAGCAGCGCTCTGGATTGTCTTGGCAACATCAAGGTCGTTATCCGCTCCGTAGGCACGAGACTGGATCAGAATGAGTGGCTGATAACCGTTGTGCTGTAGGCTTAGACAGAGATGTGACATTCTCTCGACAAACTTGTCATTACTATGGCTGTACATGCTATCAAAGCCACGGACAGAAAGGACTGCTGCTTTCGCCTGATCGATACCTTTCTGGCTGAGAATGGCATGGGCTTTCTGTATTGCTGGAACTGAAGACTCTAAAACAAAAGCAGTATCGTAGGAGAGCCGCGCTTCAACACCAGCCTGGCTTAAACGCTGATGGCTCTCTGAATCTCTTACGCAGACAGCAGGCAGCCTCAGAAGACATTGGCTTAGAAGGAGGAAGCTGAGGCCGTGGCAAGATCGAGGTATTGATTGTCCGAAGAGAATGGTGTGGCGAGGGTTCCTACGCAGTTCAGCCAGATTCTGCAGAAAAGCTTTTGTAACGAGCCACTCCCGTGAGTTGTTAAAGATGTCTCCGCCGACGCTGATGTATGCTAGGCAGTCACTGGGGCGTTGAGATCGAAAGTCAATTCCTAGTGTTGGATCTGGATGCTTGTCTCGCACGCAGGCAACCAGATCAACCTGTGGCAAGAGCTTTCGAAATGCGCTATATATCGCAGCATCCCCAAGGTTGAGAGTGCTGTAAGCGTTCATCAAGCCGATTTGGACCATAAACCTTCGTAAACGAGGGATGTTCAGTGAGCCGACAGTTCACTTTAAACGCCAGCCTGCCATGATTCTGAAAACGTTGCTTGAGTGAATAAAATCTCCTCTCATTTTGCCAGGGGGTTGAGGCGCCAGTCGTATTGCCGGCTGCATGCCACATTCGAAAGCCAGGTCTGGCTCGAGCAGACGTTGAACATCACAATCAAGCAGTTTGTCTCTCGCAGGTCTTGCGCAGCAACAAAACCTCTGTATGCGTGTCGCGGATCGATCAGGACCCCAGTTCTCCAGGAACGGGCAGTGGTCGAGGCCTTCACGGGTGACCCCATGCCAGCATTTGGACCGCAGAGGCGGATGGTGCGAGAACTGAGCATCACGGCCGAACAGGCGAATGACGAGTGGTCAGTGATGGTCACCACCTACAGCCTGCTCAGGTTGTTCCGACCATGGCTGACCATGGCCCGATGGAGCGGGACTTCAAGGCCAGTGCCCTGCAAGCATGGTGGTTGCGCCCGCAGACATCAGATGCGCTATGATTGATGAGATTAGCTCTCAAAGCAACACTCAGATCGATACACATGTCGAAATTCCTGTTATGCCTTGCAGGAATAGCCAGCTTGCTAGGCACTGCCGGAGCATGTATTGCTTTGCCGATATCGCCAGGGGATCGGGTTAAGATTACAATTCCAGAAGGGGAAGAGTTTAGCGGCATTTTTGACATCAATTTCAACGGAGAGCTTGAGCTTCCCATTGCTAAGCGAATTTACGCTGTTGGCCTTGAGCCTGAAGAGCTGCAGCAGCGTGTCTACCAAGCCCTCGTAAAGCAAGGCTTTTTTCAACCATCTTTTCTCAGGGTAAGTTTAAGTGTCATCCAGTGGGCACCTATTCCCGTTTTCGTTTCAGGATCCATCTTTCAGCCCGGCCGAGTTTTGATTAGTGAACTGAGTGACGCCGAGCAACTACAGACACCCGTTCAACTTTCTGGGCATGCTCCGCTAGATCGGATGCTGACTACGGCACTGAAACTTGCCGGCGGCATCACGCCCACAGCAGATGTCACAGCTGTGGAACTAAAACGCGGATCACGCAAGCGAGTCGTTGATTTGACCGGTGTCTTCACCGGACAACCATTTAACGACATTCCACTGATTGCAGGCGACCAGGTGACTATTCCCGACACTGGCACCGTGAATCCACTTTTAGTCCGCCCTTCGAATATCACGCCATCGGAGATAATGATTAATATCTCTAATCTTACAGTTCCAGGTCGCGTGATCGGCACTGAAGCCCAGAAGTTTCCTTATGGTTCCCGGTTCTCTCATGCAGTTGTCTCGGCCAACTGTGCTGGTGGAACGATGATTACCAACGCACGACGCCGAGCCGTTTTAGTGAGAACCCAAACAGCCACCGGGAAGACCACTGTTTTTGATCGGGGAGTTGAACAAGCACTCCGCAATTCCACCAATAGCGCCAACAACCCTTATCTTATGGCCGATGATGGGTTTGCTTGTTATGATTCTAGTGTAACAAACTTCCAGTCCGTTTTGGGCATTATCACTCAATTCCTGGCTCCGAGCATTTTGATCTACAATCGGTTTGTTCCATAAGCTCTAGTGACAAAACCAGAACAGTTTATTAAACGAATAAGGCCTCGAATGCCGGCTGTGCCTGAGCCCTTGTTGAAGACGGCTCGTTTATTCACTGAGCAGGCACGAAATATTCCAGGTCTCAAGGTTCCCGATCCAAAAGGATGGTGGCAACGACTGAGTCGAACCGATAAACTTCGCTGGAGCCGTTATCTCTTTGTAAGCACATGCACCAACGGTCTGATATGGGGTTCCAGTATTCTATACCTTCTGCTTGCTAAGCCCGTCTATACCAGTTCTTGGGCCTTGGTTCTGCCTGGAAGTGCTAATGCTGTAAATCTGAGCTTACCCGGTGTTGGTGAAGCCACGGCAACAAATGAATCCCTTGGCTTGGCGACTTTTGATCCGCGCGCTAACTACGAATACATCTTCAGAAGTGAGCAGGTTCTGGCTCGTGCCGCTAAGCTAGCAAGGATTCCTAAGGAAATGTTTGCAAAGCCCCGCATCAAGAATATTGATAATACAACACTGATGCAAATCGATGTCACTGGACCTTCGCCTGAGGATGCAAGGAAGCGGGCCCATGCATTGTATGACGCTATGGTGGAGCGCCTAAATGAGCTGCGTGTCAGTGAGATTGAGCAACGGCAAGATCCAGCACAGCAGATTCTGCTTGAAACGCAGAGGAAGCTTGAGGACGCACAGAAAAAAGTTTCTGCATATAAGCAGAAATCTGGACTTACTTCTATAGAACAGGTTGAATCACTGTCTTCGAATATTGAACAACTTCGCAAGCAGCGGGCTGAGCTTGCAGCTCAGCAAGCACAGGCTGAGAGTCGACTGCAGAAATTGAGCCGCAGCCTAGGTCTTTCTCCATCCGAGGCTGCTGATGCCTTTAAGCTGCAAGTCGATCAGATTTTTCAGCAGACCTTAAAAGACTATAGCGAAGCTACCGCAGTCCTAGACGTTCAGCTCTCAAAGTTTGGCCGCAACAATCCCCGAATCCTTAAAGAGATCAAGCGGCAAGAGGCTGCCAAGCAAGCGATGAACCAACGGGCGATGGCATTACTTGGACGACCTGCATCTGCCAGTACCCTGATACGTCTTGCTCTGACAGGGAATAGTTCGGGGCGAGATTCTCTCTTTCAAAACCTGGTTAACTACCAATCAGAAGCATCAGGTGCAGCATCTCAGGTTGGCAAGCTTGATCAACAGATCAGTTCCCTGGAGGATCGGCTCAAATGGATGACACAGAGGCAGTCTACCTTGGAAAACCTGAAGCGAAATGAACAGATAGCTGAGGCAGTCTTTGCATCCACATTAGCCAAGCTAGATCTTGGTCAAGCGAATATCTTTGCTGCTTTTCCGCTGATCCAGGTTGCTGTTGAGCCTAGCCTTCCTGAAAAAGCTACTTCGCCAAAGCGAACGTTGGTTCTTGCTGGCTCGGCAATCGGTTCCATCCTGACGACAGCAGGTTTCTGGATCCTGTGGATTCGTAAGCCCTGGATCAAGCGGGTCTCAAAATGGATTTCTACTTAGTCGGGAGACTGCCTTGGGACTGAAATCACTTCTTTCGAAGGTTTTTGACTCTGAAGACAATCTTCAGCCCCAGAATGTGCCTGAGCGCTTAGTCTGGTGGTCCATTATTCTTACCTATCCAATTTGGATCATTGGCGGCCTGTATGTGGTTGGATCTGTTCTCTGCTGGCTGCTACTGGTTTGCTTGCTCATCAAGATCCTCGCCCGCATGGATCACCCAGAAGAGAACGAGGAGATTTCCATGTCGCCTGTGATCTGGCTATGGATCATTGGGATGATTATTATGCAAGTTGCCTTGATTGCTGGGCATGTAAATTTTAATCTTGGTACTGGGATTATCATCAAGTCCTCAATCGGGTGGGCCAAGGGATGGGCGGCTCTCGCACTTTATCCATTGGCAGGAGCACTGCCGATCCGTAGCAGTATCCCAACGCGAGCAATCTGCATCGTGGGTTTTCATACTCTCCTAATTATGCCACTGCTGCTGCTTACCCCTAATCTAGGTCTGCCAGAAGTTCTCTATGTTTCGCCATTAAGAGCTATAGGCGGTCCCGGGAATGAGTTCTTTGATGTTCCACTCTACGAGATTGATGGCAGCACTGGTGATCTTCGGTGGCGGCTCTTCGCCCCTTGGGGACCGGCTCTGGGTTTTGTTGGCAACATCAACTTCATGATTTGCCTGCAGGAAAAAAATCGTAAATGGAAGATTCTTGGCATCATTGGATCCATTCTGATGTGCTTTGTGTGTAAGTCCCGTCTTGCCCAGCTCAGCATCATCCTGATTCCGTTGACCACCGCGATCATTGCAAGGCTCCGACAGCCGTTGATGCTGATTACTCTTGGAGTTGTATCCTATCTTGGCGGTATCTTTGCCACTTCGATTCTCACCGCCGTCAGCGATTACTGGGAAGGATTCAAGGGGGCAAGGGCTGGTTCTACCCGTGTTCGCTTTGCCTTAAAGCGAATCGCTTTCCATCGCTGGGAGACAGAAGCACCGATTTGGGGGCATGGTGTAGTGGAGGGTGGACCACATCTGGTGGAGTACATGGCCATTGGCTCTCATCACACCTGGGCTGGGGTTCTTTTCGTGAAAGGACTTGTTGGCTTTGTTGCTCTGGCTGTTCCCATGTTGGTCACGCTACTTGATATGTTGCGCCGGGCTGCAAGTTCCAGCTATCGACTCGGCTCAACGGGACTAGGAGTGATCATAATTCTGTTTATGTATACTTTTGGCGAGAACCTTGAGATTCTTGTCTATCTCTATTGGCCAGGAATGCTTGTCATGGGGATGGCGCTCCAGGAGAAGCCCTTGCCTCGACCCCCGGTGGTGCTCTGACGTCGAGCTCCTCGGTATGCCGGATGGAGTGCCCGCCGCTGGCTGCGGCTGCCGCTGCGTCGTTCCAACAGTGCCCTTGGACCGCCCTGGCCTGGAGTGTCAGCCAGCAGGCCGAGGCCGTGCTCCAGAAGCTTGGTTCAGAAGCCGGAGCCCGGCCCCACCGGGCCAGGCGGGCATGGGGTGGCTAGGCATGGGGCCTGAGGCCGGGGTTGGTGGGTCGCCCCTCAACCCGTAGCGGTCTCTGATCTCCTTTTCGCTGACCAGCCTGCTGAGACAGCACATCTAGTTGACGATACCCATTTGTTGCTCCAGTCCTTATGAGAGCTATTTGGGTGATCAGGCTGCTTTCCATTGCTGGAGAGCCTAATGCGGTTTATAGAAGTTGTACTCGATTCGGTGCTGCTCTGCCAACAGCTTGGCCTCAGCCAATGATGCGAACAGCTCAATATTCAGGAATTTATCTCTGAACCTGCCGTTGAATGACTCCACAAATGGATTCTCCCAAGGTGAGCCTGGGGGGATGTATGCCGTGCCCGATTTATTGCTCATGCACCACTCTTGCAATGCATGAGCAATGAACTCAGGGCCGTTGTCCATCCGTAGATGAGTGGGGACTGGATATTGCCCAAGGAGTTCTTCAATGGCAGCAATCACATCCACCGCCTTGCACGTCCTGCTAACACGAATCGCCAAGCAGACGCGGCTGTATTCATCGATAATGTTCAGGAAGTTTAGTCTTAGGCCATCCCTTGTCTGATCAAATTGTAAATCAATCGCCCATATATGGTGCGGGTACTCGGCTCTCAGCAGCGTTCTGGAGCCGTCCGATGGCCGAGCGCGTTTCCGCTTGCGCGGTAGGGGACGCTGCAGCTCTTCCTCACGCCAGATCCGTTGCACCCGCTTGTGATTGACCTCCCAGCCCTCCACTCGCAGGCGCCTGTAGACCAGCCGTCGGCCCCAGCGCAAATAACTCCGGGCCAGCTCCCGGATGCGACTGCGCAGCTTCTGCTCCTCGATGTCTGCCAGCGGCACGGGGCGTCGTTGGGTATTGCGGTTCTGACCCGCTAAACGGCATGCACGGCGTTGGGAAACCCGGAATCGGTCCAGCAGAACGTTGACAGCTCTGCGGCGACGTTCCGGGCTCAGAAGTTTCCCTCGGCAAGCTCCTTGAGCATGGCCTTGTCGAGTTCTGCATCGGCGAGTAGACGCTTGAGCCGAGAGTTTTCCTGCTCCAGCTCCTTCAGGCGATTGGCCTCGGTGGCTCTCATCCCCCCGTATAGCTGCCGCCAGCGGTGATAGGTGGCAGCGGAAACCTCCAGGGCTCGGCATACATCGGCAACTTTTTGGCCTTGATTGAGCAGCTGCTCAGCACTGCGCAGCATGCGGATGATCTGCTCGGGGCTGTGGCGTTTGCGCTTCATGGGGCATCTCCTGGCCGATAGGGAAACTCTCATGTGGGCTGGTTCAGTTTTTGGGGTCCACGTCATAGAGTGGCCGGAGGCCTATCCCCAGGGCTTCTCAGGCCTACTTCATCTCACCGGAGACGGACGTCTCAGGCATCCGACCCTGCACTTTGTCCCCTATGAGTGATCCGAACAGCAGCGGAACGGTGCACCTTCCGGCAGCTGGGATTGCACGCATGTTTCCCTTCCACATCCTCCTGGATGCTGAGTTGCGGATCGAGGCTCTTGGAGCTTCGCTTGAACGGCTTCTCGGGCGCATGGAAACGATCGGTCACCAACTGCAGGATGTCTTCGAGCTGCTCAGTCCCACCTGTTTGCTCTCCCTTACCAACCTGAGCGAGCAACAACACAACCTGATTCGCCTGCGCTGCCGGCGCCGGAATCTGCTGATGGATGGCCAGCTTTGCGTTCTGGAGGATGACCCCCATCTGCTGGTCGTGGTCACGCCATGGCTGAGCGCCACCGATGAGCTCGCTAGCCAGGGTCTGACGCACTCCCCTCTGCCTCTGCGGCATGCGCTGCCCGATCCCCCCGTCCTCCACCCTTTACCCACACGGGCGCTGGCGGAAAAGGAGGCGCGGCTGCAGCTGGCGCTCGACGCGTTTGAAGAGGGCCTCTGGGACTGGAATCTCTCCAACGGCCATGTGGAGCGAAGTGAACGCTGGTTCCAGCTGATCGGCTACGCGCCGGAGGATCTGCCCGGTGACGGTGACCTGCGGGATCAACTGATTCATCCTGAGGATCTCGACCGGATGCATGCCGGCCTCCAGGCTCACCTGCAGGGCGAAACCCCCTTTTATGCCTGTGAGTTGAGGTGGCGAACCCGCGAGGGTGCCTGGCGATGGATGCTCGATCGCGGCCGGGTGGTGGAGCGGGAAACCACCGGGCGGGCCCTGCGAATGGTGGGCACCCTGCAGGACATCAACCAGCGACGGCGGCGTGAAGACGGTCTCGAGCAGCAGCTCCGCCGCCTGACGGTCGTGAAGGAGATCGGCGAGATGATCCGCGGCAGCGGCCCCCTGGAGGAGCGCATCGCCGCCACCTGTCCGCGGATCCGCGATCTGCTGAATGCCGAGCGGATCATGCTCCTGCGGTTCGATCACTCTCCCACCGAACCGTCCGTCGTCGCCACGGTGGTCGAGGACATCCCCTGCGGCAACGCGCCCCGGCTCCATGGTCAGAAACTTGGGGAGCCGGGCCTGAGCCCGAGCCTGGTGGACACCCTGGCCGATGGCCAGGTTCGGAAGATTCTCAAGGACCCGGGACCTGCGGAAGAGGAGGAGCCCGGCCTTCGTTTCGCCCTGCTCTGTGAGCATCAACCCTTCGAAGCGGTGGTGGCACCGATCGTGACCGGTGCGAGGGCCTGGGGTTGCCTCATCCTCCACCCCTGGGTTGGCGTCAAGAACTGGGAGGAGGAGGATGGCGAACTGCTGGGCAATCTTGCCGCCAAATTCGCCATCGCCCTCACCCAGGCGGCGATCCTGGAGAAGGAAATCCAGGAAGCCCAGCTGCTGACATGGCGCAACGAAGTACTGCTGGCCGCCAAACAGGCCGCGGAGCAGGCCAACGAAGCCAAGGACACCTTCTTAGCCACCATGAGCCATGAGATCCGCACACCGATGAACGCCATCATGGGCATGAGCGGACTTCTGGCGAATACCGAACTCGACCCAATCCAGAAAGACTATGTCAACATCATCAAAACCAGCACCGATTCCCTGCTAAGGATCATCAACGACATCCTTGACTTCTCCAAGATCGAATCGGGCAATCTGGAGTTGGAGGAAGAGGTCTTCGATCTGCGGGTCTGCATTGAGGAGGCCCTCGATCTGATGGCCCCGCAGGCGCTCGAGAAAGATCTGGATCTCTACTACCTCTTCCCCAGATGCCTTCCCACCCATGTGGTTGGCGATCGCACACGCCTGCAGCAGATCTTATGGAACCTGCTCAGCAATGCGGTGAAGTTCACGCCAGCCGGCTCGGTGGTGGTGGCGGTGAGCGGTCAGCCGCTGCCCACCTCCCCTGGCGAGCGCGAAACCTTCGTTCTCGATTTCGAGGTGCGCGACAGCGGCATCGGCATCCCCGCCGATCGCCTTCACCTGCTTTTCCGTCCCTTCAGCCAGACCGACTCCTCGATGGCCCGTCGCTTCGGAGGCACCGGACTTGGACTGGCGATCTGCCGCAGTCTCTGCCTGCGCATGGAGGGGGACATCGGCTTGACATCCCAGGAGGGTGTCGGCTCCACCTTCACGTTCCAGGTGCGGCTGGGGGTGGACCACGCTTCCCGAGAGGACTGCTGCCTGCCGATGGCGGAGCTGCGGGGCTACAGGGCGTTGGTGATGGTGGCAGACGCGGGGTACGGCGAATGCATCGCCCAGCAGCTGGAGGGCCTGGGCCTGGCCGTGGTTGGCTCCTGTGACAAGGGCGGACCGCCCGGAGAGTCGGAAGGCGGATTCTCCCTGGTGGTGATCGACGACCAGCTGCTGGCGCCCGACAGGAGAGAGGCCACGGGGCGACGGCTGCGGGATGCCGGTGCGGCGACGACACCTTCGATCATGCTGGCCGCCCGGGGCGTTCGTCCCGAAGAGGTTTCCGCCCTCGGACTGGGTGATCCGGTGCTGGTGGGCAAGCCGGTCCGTCAGGTGCAGCTCGCCGGTGCCGTCGTGCGGCAACTGCTCCCGGAGCAGGCTCCCCGCTCACCCGAAGCCCCAGTCCCCCCGCCACCCGGCGTACCTCCCTGGAGTGGGGAAGCAAGCAGAGGCGCGACTCCCGTGCCACTGGCCCAGCACCTTCCCCTGAGCATCCTGGTGGTGGAGGACATCGCAGTCAACCGCCGGCTGGCGCTGCAGCTGCTGCACCAGCTGGGGTACCGGGGCGGCGATGTGGCGGCCGGTGGCCAGGAGGCCCTCGAAGCCCTGAGCCAACGCCCCTACGACGTGGTCTTCATGGACATCCAAATGCCGGGGATTGATGGTTTTGAGGCCACCCAGCGCATCCGCAGCCTGGACGGACGCCAGCCCTGGATCATCGCCTTGACCGCCCATGCCCGCGCCAAGGACCGCCAGGCCTGCCTGTCCGCCGGCATGGACGACTTCGTGAGCAAACCCATCTCCCTGGAGGCTCTGCGCCAGTCCCTCGAGCGTTGCCAGACCCATCAGGAGCCCCGGGCGGCCGTCGATGCGGGCCCCTCTGCCCGGGAAGGCAGGGAAGCTCCTCCGGGAGAGGAGCCCATCGATCCAGCTGTCTGGCGGGAGTTGGTTGACCTGGTGGGCAGCGAGGGGGAAGCCGCTGTGGCCGAACTGGTCGACCTCTACCTCGAGGATGCGATGCAGCGGGTGGGCGCAATCGTGAGGGCCCTCCCCACCGGCGATGCCGCGAAGATCGGAACGGCCGCTCATGCCCTGCGCTCGCCCAGCGCCAGCCTCGGGGCCCTGAGGCTGGCAGCCTTCTGCCGGGACGTGGAGGATGCGCTGCGCGACACCGCGGCCCCCTGGCCGCACGAGTCGATCGACCAGTTGCTGCAGGAATCCGGAAGGGTGACGGAGGCCTTGCGACGACGTCGCCCCTCTGGCGTCCTCGGCTGAGTGGCCCCATTCCCTGTTCCGCTCCAATCGTCCCGCATGGATGTCTCTGCCGCCGACTCGCCCTCGATCCTGCTGGTGGATGACGACCGCATCCATTCCCGAATCCTGCGCACCCGGCTGGAGCAGCAGGGCTACCGCGTCCGCGAGGCCCCTAGCGGGAATGAGGGTCTGGATCTCGCCCGCTCGCTTCACCCGGAGGTGATCCTCTGCGACTGGTTGATGGAGGGAATGGACGGGCTGGAAGTGTGCTGGCGCGTCAGGGAGGATCCCCAGCTGGCCAGTGCCTACTTCATCCTGCTCACCTCACGCTCCCAGGTTCAGGACCGGGTGCGGGGTCTTGACGCAGGTGCCGACGATTTCCTCAGCAAGCCCGCCGATCCCGAGGAGCTGCTGGCCCGGGTGCGCTCCGGGCTGCGGCTCCACAATGCCAATGAGCAGCTGCGTGTGCTCTCCCAGGATCTGCAGCAGCAGAAGGCCCGCCTGGATGGCGAACTGGCCGAAGCGGCCCGGTATGTGGCAGACCTGCTGCCAAAACCCCTGGAGTCGCCCTCCGTCCGGATTGATTCGCTGTTCTGTCCCTCCAGCCAGCTCGGTGGCGACGGCTTTGATTTCCTCTGGCTCGACGAGGACCACCTACTTCTCTATCTGCTGGATGTCTCAGGCCATGGACTGGCGGCCGCCCTGCCATCGATCTCGATCCTGAACCTGCTGCGCAGCGGCGGAATCGATCTCGATCCGGAACGCCCCGAAACCCTTGCCCTCGCGCTCAACCGTTTGTTCCAGATGGAAGGGCAGGAGGATCGCTACCTCACCTTGTGGTGCGGCATCTATCAGCCCTCCCGCAGGGAACTGCGGTACGCGAGCGGTGGCCATCCACCCGCCCTGCTGTTCCCGATGCCCGGAATGGCTGGGGAGCTGCTCCAGCTCTCCACCCGTGGGATGGCCGTGGGTCTGTTCGATGACTCCATCTACCGTCAGGCGAGCGTGGCAGTACCCCCGGGCACCACGCTGCTGGTCTACAGCGACGGCATCTATGAAGTGAGCCGGCCCAATGGCGAGATCTGGAACCTGCCGGCCTTCATCGACGGGATTGATGCGAACGAGATCGCCGCCGGCGATGGACTGGAGCGGTTGGTGCAGCGGGTACGGCGGCTTAGTGGTTGCATCTGTTTCACCGACGATTACGCCCTGGTGCGGGCCCGTTTTTTGTGAGGCAACGGTCGCTTCAGCTAGCCGACTCGGAGCCAGAGGCAACGATCTCGAACACCCGATCCGTACCGGTGAGTTCCAGCACGAGCCGCACCTGGGGGTTCAGATCCTGCAGTACCAGCCGGCACCCGGCTTCCCGGGCCTTCTTGAGGGCCATCACCAGGGCTCCGAAACCGCTGCTGTCCATGAAAGTCAGCCCCTTCATGTCGATCACGATCGAGGTTGACCCGGTCGCGATCGCCTGGATCACCTCGCCCCTCAGTGCATGGCCGCTCGCCGCGTCGAGGAGTCCTGCAGGCTCGATCACCCGAACGGGCAGCGACATGGAGGGTGTCTTGGGAAGGGACCAACCCTGATCATAGGGTGGATTCCGTTGTTGGCCTTCTGGCCTCATGCCGTGGAGGGGGCGTGCCCGGTGGGTCGCTCGGGATATAGGCCTAGGTTGCAAACAGACTCTCCCTGGGACCCGAGTCCCGCCCTGCGTTCCGTTCCTTGCCTTCCGATCCGCCGCAGAAGAGACAATGCAGAAGAGACGATGAGGCTCTCCACCGCAGGTTCACGGCTCCGCGAAGCGGCTCTCACCGGACTTTCGATCTTCTCGGTGGCGGCCACCGGATTGGTCTTCACCTACCGGACTGCACAGGAGGCGCCACTGGACCAGATCCGCAGCCAGATGCGCCAGAACGCAACTCTGGTTGCCAATCAGATTGAGAGCCGGCTGCATGCCTCTCTCACCCGAACGGAGCAAATGGACAGTGCGGATTATCGCCGGACCGCCATTCCGCTGCTGCAGATAAGCCGATCCGAACCGCAATTATACTGCGCACACACCATGACCCCTGGGCCCAAGGGTCCACGCCTCGTCGTCGACAGCAGCCGCTTCGTGCGCAATTCCGGGGACACCACCAGCGTGGCGGGGATCGGTGAGCTCTACGACGACGCCCCCACGGCGGCACGGGAGGCCCTTGGCAGCGGAGAGGCCACCCTCAGCCGGGACCCCTACACCGATCGCTGGGGGACCTTCCTCAGCAGTTTCGCTCCCTTCCGCGATGGATCCGGCCGCATCGCCGGGGTCGTCGGCATCGACATCTGCCTGGCGCACCTGCACGGATACCTGCAGCCACTGCGCCTCAGCCTGGCCCTGGTGGGCAGCGCGCTGCTGGCCGCCCTGTCGGCCCAGGGTCGCTGGCGATCCCTGCAGACCCAGGCCCGCGCGATCGAGGAATTCACACGTTCCCGGGAACTGGCGGAGCAGGCCGCCGCCGAGGCCGCCAGCCGGGCCAGGAGCACCTTCCTGGCAACCGTGAGCCATGAGATTCGCACGCCCCTCAACGCCGTGATCGGACTCACTACGATTGTGCTGGCTAGCCAGCTCTCCGAGCGGCAGCGGGAATGCCTGGACACCGTTCGAACCTCGGCCCAGTCCCTGCTGACCATCCTCAACGACATCCTCGATTTCTCGGCGATCGATGCTGGCTCCCTGCGGCTCTGCCAGGAGACCTCAACCCTGCGGCCCCTGCTCGAAGAGGTGATCGATCTGTGCGCTCCCCAGGCCCATGAACGCGCACTCGAACTGACGCTGATAATCGCCGACGGGGTGCCCGAGAGAATCGAAACCGATGCCCTGCGCCTGCGCCAGATCCTGCTCAATCTGGTGAACAACGCCGTGAAGTTCACCCAGCAGGGCGAGGTGGAGCTTTCGGTGATCGGTGTGCACGAGCCTACGGATCAGGCACGGCTGGAGTTCGCCGTGCGCGACACCGGCCCCGGAATCCCTCCCGCCGAACGTGAGCGGCTGTTTCTGCCCTTCGACCGGCTCGAGACCAGCGACTCACCCCAGCCCTCCGGCAGCGGGCTGGGGCTAGCCATCAGCCAGCGGCTGGCCCAGGCACTGGGCGGTGCGCTCGAGGTGGACAGCGAAGCGGGAGAGGGCACACGCTTGGTGCTCTCGCTCCCCTTGCTCCTGCCGAAGGAAGGGGCGCCAGGCGACGTTTCTCTCCGGGAGCTTTCTCAGCCTGTGGCGGAGGGGATTCAGTTCCTGGCTCGGCGGAACCTGCTGGTGGTGAGCGCCAGTGAGCCGAACCGGCGGGTGCTTCGCACCGAGATCGAACGCGAAGGCGGCACGGCCAGGCTCGCCTCAAACCGCTCGGAGCTCGAGACCCTGCTCGACGGCAACCGCTTCGACCTGGCGATCATCGATCGGCCAGTGACGCCCTCGCCGGGGGGCTTCCCCGGAGACGACGCCAATGGGGTGATCCTGGGCCATCGCCATGGCGCCGATCTGCCGCTGGTGGTGTGCGATTCGCTCCAGGGGGAGCCCCCCACCGCCTCTGGGGGAATTCTCCTGCGCAAGCCGATCAAGCAGGCTTCCCTCCGCCAGGCCCTGCGCACGGCCCTGTGCCGACAGACGGACACCACCACCACCCTTCCCGTGGCCATGGCGGCCCAGGACGAGGTGCCAGCCCCAGGAGATGACTTCGCCCGCCTGCACCCCCTGCGGATCCTGGTGGCCGAGGACAACATCGTGAATCGCCGGGTCTGCGACCTGATGCTGCGGCGCCTCGGCTACAGCGCCGAGTTCGTGGACGACGGGATCGAGGTGGTGGAGGTCCAGCGCCGCCTGGATCCCGACGTGATCCTGATGGACCTGAGCATGCCCGGGCTCGATGGCCTGACGGCCACCCGCCGAATCCGCAGCCACCAGCCGAAGCCGCACCGGCCCTGGATCGTGGCCGTCACCTCCCATGCCATGCCCGGAGACCGCAGCCTCGCCTTCGAGAGCGGCATGGACGACTTCCTGAGCAAACCGATTGACGAATCCGCCCTCGTCAAGGCCCTGAAGCGGGGCCATGCCGCCCTCTCGCGCTGATCGCGAGTCAGGCCAGAGCTGCCGGCGTCAGGGCGGTGATGCTTCGGTTGCGGCCCTCCAGCTTCGCCCGGGTCAGGGCTTCGTTGGTGCGCTGAAACAGGTCAGAGAAGCTGCCATCCGCGTCGGACAGCTCGGCGACGCCGACACTGACGCTGAGGGGGTGCAGGGATCCGTCGATCCGGACCCCGGTGGCAACGATCTCGCTGCCGATGGACTCGGCCACCGTCATGGCCCCCAGTTGATCAGAAGCGGGGAGCACCGCCGCAAACTCATCCCCGACGACCCGCGCCAGCACATCGATGCGGCGCAGCTTCGCGGCGATCATCCCGGCCACCTGGACCAGGGCCCGCTCCGACTGCTCCCGGCTAAACCGTTCGCTGATCGAGCGGAAATGGTCGATGTCGAACAGCAGGATCGACAAGGGGCTGTCCTGGCGCCAGATACGGTGAAACTCCTGTTCTCCGGCCTCGAAGAAGGGCCTGCGTTTGGGCAGGCCGGTGATGGAGCAGAGGTAAGTGAGGCGCCGCATCTCGATCTGATGCGTGGCCAGGGAGGCCAGTTCGCTGAGCAGGCCAGCCTCCTGCTCCGACAGCCCCCGGGGTTCGGTACCGATTACGCAGAGCGTGCCGATGTTGCGGCCCTGGCCCGTGTGCAGTGGCGCTACCGCGTAGAAGCGGATGTGGGGATGCCCCGTGACCAGAGGGTTGGGACGGAAGCGCTCATCGTTTTGGGCGCCTGCCACCACAATTACCTCATCGCCGCAGATGGCGTGGGCGCAGAAGGCCACCTCACGCCCCGTCTGGGTCACATCGACGCCGACCTGGAGAGGAACCACTGGCGATCCTCATCGACCAGCGAGATCAGGGCGACCGGGAGGCCCAGCATCTCGCTCGCGAGCCGAGTGATCCGGTCGAAGTTCTCGTCGGACTGGCTGTCGAGGATGAAGAAACTCCTCAGGTTCTCCATACGGGCCGACTCATCGGCCGGAAGGGGCCAGTCGGGCATTGAACGTTGCCCCGACAGCTACTCATTCAGAAGTCTGGACGAGAGCGGACCCGGAAACCGAACCCGAAAGTACGGAGATCAACCTCAGTAGAGCCTACCCAATACGTATTCCGGCAGGGCCCGCAGTGCACTGCGGGGATCGGAAGGGGAGAGCCAGTCGATCGCCTGGTGCGCTTCGCGGGCGAAGCCCTCGGCCAGGGCACGGGAGCGGGGGATGGCCTCACAGCCGCGGACGAGTTCGAGGGCCTGCTCAAGATCACCCTCCTCGCTGAACTCCCGCTCGATCAGGCGGGCGAGGGCCGGGCGCTCCTGGAGGGCGTAGAGGGCGGGTGCGGTGAGATAGCCCGAGGCGAGGTCACTGGCGGCCGGCTTGCCGAGCTGCTGGTCGCTTCCGGTGAAATCGAGGATGTCATCAACCACTTGGAAGGCCAGCCCGAACTGACGGCCGAAGTGGTGAAGAGCCTCCAGCCTCTCCTCGGGGAGCCCAGTGAGAACGCCAGCGGCCCTGGCGCTATTCGCGATCAGCGAGGCGGTTTTGCAATAACTTTTCTCGAGGTAAGTCTCGAAGCTCTGGCCGGTGTCGTAACGGTAAAGACCCTGGCGGATCTCTCCATCAGCCAGATCCATGATCACCCGAGAGAGCAGCTTCACCACCTCGAGGTCGTCGAGGTTGGCGAGGTGCCAGCTGGCCTGGGCGAAGAGAAAATCGCCGGCCAGCACGGCCACGCGATGGTTGAAGCGGCTATGCACCGTGGCCACTCCTCGGCGGGTGGCGGCCTCGTCGACCACGTCGTCGTGCACCAGGGAGGCGGTGTGGATCATCTCGGTGATCTCCGCCAGGCGCCGGTGGCGGGAACTGAGCTGGCCGTCGGCGGCGATCGCCCGTGAGATCAACAGCACGATGCCGGGGCGTAGACGCTTCCCCCCTGCGGCAAACAAATGCTCGGCGGCTGCCTGAAGAATTGGATGGCCGGCGCCAATCAGGGCGCGCAAATCCGCCAACAGAACATCGAGGTCGGTCTCGACCGGCTGAAGCAGCTCTGCAACGGTCGTCACGGGACCTCCTCAGTGGCATGATCCTAGGAGGCCCGGCTCATCAGATGCGGGCCGGGGACTGCAGATTGACCCCATGCACGGTGGGTCGCTGTCCCAGCCAGGTGGTGGCTGCCGTGGCGAAGGCCTCGGCCGACCCGGTGACGCAGTAGGTGGTGCGCTCCGGAATGGACAGCACCGGCTCCGCTGCCCGCTCGGCCTCGGGAGATTCGCCCAGGCTGGCCAGCAACGGTCCGAGTCGGTGGCCCGTGGCGACGGCGGGATCGACCAGCTGCACGTCCGGGGGCAGCAAGGAGGTGAGAAGGGGCTTCAGCAGGGGGTAGTGGGTGCAGCCCAGCACGATCGTGTCGACCCCGTCCTCCAGCAGCGGAGCCAGGTAGCCGGATGCCGCCTGCCGCAGTTCCGGCACCTCCAGGTTCCCCGCCTCGATCAGGGGCACAAAGTCGGGACAACCCACCTCCCTCACCTGGGCGGAGGGACGGCAGGCGTGGATGGCGCGGCGGTAGGCCCCGCTAGCGGCGGTGGCCGGGGTGGCCAGGACGCCGACCCGGTCGCTATCGATGGCGGCGGCAACACTATCGATCAGGCCCAGCACCGGCACGCCCGCCTCTGCCACCGCCACATCGAGGGCGAGGGCGTTGGAGGTGTTGCAGGCCATCAGCAACACATCAACGCCCTGCTGCCGCAGCCAGTGCACCACCTCGGCGGCAATCGCTCGGATCTCCTGGGTTGATCGCTGGCCGTAGGGCACCCGCGCCGTGTCGCCCAGGTAGAGGCAGGGGGTGTGGGGGTAGAGGGCCTGCACCTGCCGCAGCACGGTGAGGCCGCCTAGGCCGCTATCGAACAATCCAACAAGGAGACTCAAGAGGCTTGCTGCAGGTAGGTGAGGATCGCGCCGGAAATGGCCTGGGCCAGGCGTCTCCGGAAGCTTGCATCGCTGAGGCGGGGTGCGTCGATCTCACCAGTGACGAATCCCATTTCGGCTAGCACCGAAGGCATCACCGTGCGGCGGATCACGAAGAAGCGGCCAGGCCGGGCCCCCCGGTCCGGCGTGCCAGGGGACACGGCCAGCAGATACTCCTGCACCAATTGGGCCAACCGTTTGGAGGCCCCCCCCTCGAAATAGAAGGTTTCGATGCCGTTCACATCGGGGCGACCAAGGCTGAGGGCATTGGCATGCAGGCTCACAAACAGCTGGGCGCCGCTGGCATTGGCCAGGGCCACGCGGGGCGGCAGGTCCAGATCCACTTCGGTGGTTCGGGTCAGCAGCACCTGCACCCCCCGTGCCTGCAGCAACTGGGCCACCTGCAGGGCAACATCGAGCACCACATCGGTCTCGCGCAGGCCCTCGATGCCCACGGCGCCTGGATCCGGACCACCATGGCCGGGATCGATCACCACCCGGTAGCGGCCACGGGGCACCACCGGCAGGCCCTCCGGGGAGAGGGGGCGCCGGGGCAGCAGGGACCAGCGGGGTCGTTCGGCACGGGGCCGCACCGCCAGCGCGCGGGGAATCGCCTCGAAATCACCCTCGCCGGCCGCAACCCCCAGGCGCGTGGCCCTGGGGGGCAGATCCATCCGCCAGCGATCCCGGGCGGTGCCCAGCAGGCGCAGCTGGCGGGGATCGAGCACCGTGCCGGGTCGAAACTCCAGCACCAGGCGCGTGGTGCCGTCATCGGGCCTGCCGATGCGCACCTCTTGGAGGTTGTAGCCGAGCCAGAGCGAACGGGCCCGCAGGGGGGCACCCGGCAGGTCGAACCAGATGCGGGGGCCCCTGCCGCCGAGACCCTCCTCATAGAAGGCACGCACCTGGATGCCCGGACTGGTGCGCAGCTCAAGCACCCCCTCGCGGCTCACCCGCCAGGCCGAAAGGCTGCTGGACGCCCTGGCCGGCAGGCCGGTGAACACCGCTCCGAACAGGAGGGCCAGGCCCAGCCAGGAGCGCCATCCGCCCCTGGCAAGGGCTGGCAGCGTGGGCCGGATCCCCATCAACCGATCAGAACAATGCCGGTTGCCGGTGCTGCAGGCTCGGCATCTGGGCCCGAACCCGCGCGCCGTGACCTCCATCGACCGGGGCAACGGCCAGACCGGGGGCTAGGCCGGCATCGGCGAGCACGGTGCCCCAGGGATCGATCACCAAGGCATGGCCATGGGTCTGGCGGCGGCCGTAGTGAACACCGGTCTGGGCCGGTGCCACCACGTAGGCGGTGTTTTCGATCGCCCGGGCCTGCAGCAGCACCTGCCAGTGGTCCTTGCCGGTGTAGGCGGTGAAGGCGGCCGGCACCATCAGCAGTTCCGCCCCCGCTGAGGACAGATAGCGATAGAGCTCCGGGAAACGCACGTCGTAACAGATCGAGAGGCCGATGCGGCACAGACCGGGCACATCCACCACAGGGGGAAGCGCATGGCCGGGCTTCACCGTGGCGGATTCGCAGTAGGTGATGCCATCGGGGATAGCGACATCGAATAGATGGATCTTGTCGTAGCGGGCCAGCAGCTGGCCCTCGGTGCCCACCAGTTCCGCGCGGTTGTAGGTGAGCTTCTCCCCGGCCGGAACCGGAAAGCCACCGCCGAGCAGGGTCATCTGATAGCGGCGCGCCATCGTGACCAGAAAGCGGCTGCAACGCTCCGCCAGGGCCGGCGCCAGCTCCAGACGACGCTGGTCGTCACCCATGAAGGCGAAGTTCTCTGGCAGCCCCACCAGGTCGGCGCCGCGGCGGGCAGCCAGCTCGATCTGCTCCTCGGCTGCGGCGAAGTTGGCATCCGGATCGGAGCCGCTGGTGAGTTGCAGGGCTGCTGCAAGGAAACTGCCCACCGATGCTCCAATCCTCGGTCGAACTGTAAGGGGCCGCACCCGAGCGAGCCAGGCGAGGTGAGCTCAGCTGGCGCGCAACACACCCGCTTCCGCCTGAATCGGCACGATCTGCAGGCTGTCCACAGCGGCGCAGCAGGCGAAGTCGGCGTCGTGATTGCCGAGGCGGATCAGGCGCTGGCCATGGCTGGCTGCCCGCAGGCAGGTTTCCGTGTCGTGGCGCCACTGCTGCCACAGAGCCAGGGCGGCGAGCATCTCGTCGTTGGCGCAGGTGACCCCCCGGTGGGGGGCCACCGCCAGCTCGATCGCAGCCGAGGCCACGGCCCCGGCTGCCAGGGTGTCCTCCAGGGAGTAATCGCCCTCCCAGCCACTGCCCACAATCCACACCTGCTGGGCATCCCGTTCGATCAGGCGGCGCGCCACGGCGGTGCGGTTGGGCAGACAGGCGGTGAGCAGCAGCGGCACCTCCCGCACGGCCGCCAGGGAACGGGTGCCGTTGGTGGTGCTCATGAAGATCCGTTTGCCCCCCACCAGTTCCGGCGTCACCGCCAGAGGGGAATTGCCAAGGTCGTAGCCCTCCACCCGCTGGCCGCCGCGCTCACCGGCCCGCAGCCTTTGCTCGGCTGGCCAGGCGGCGGCAGCGGTCTCCAGTTCAGCGAGGTCGGCGAAGGCCTGGATCGCCTCGGCACCGTTCTCCAGCGACCAGGCGATCGTGGTGGTGGCGCGGAGCACGTCGATCACCACGGCCGCATCCGGTCCGCCCTCGGCGGTGGGCAACACCGCGGGCACCGCCTCGGAGGTATGGAAGTAAGAGATGTTCATCGGGCAGAAACGACCTGAAGTCAGCCTGGCTATCACAGTGTGTCAGTCAGGTGTTTCAGGCTGGTGGGCGGGATCGGGGCAAACGGCTCAGGCAAGGGCTGTCGGGAGAGGGTCTTGGCCGCTGAAGCACGAGGCGCTCAGGGATGTTCATGGACGATGACCAAAGGCAATGTTGCAGCCGTCACCCTGGAGCATTGGCAGATTGCACTCACGACGGGCTTGCAATCACCACATTCATTTCCACTCTAGCTGCCGACTTCATTGCTCATCCAGCAAAACCCGACTCGCCTTTGTGGCGTCACGGAGAGGCCTTGATCACGGCAGCTGGTGCAGCTACAGTCAGACTTATGGCCTCGCATTTACCTTTCAGAGCTACTGTCGAACGCCTTAAAAGCCCGGATTTGATGACATCTGTTCGGACTTCAGATCAACACAACTTTTAATTTTTGCTTCCCATCTGGCTGACGTCGTCGGTTTCGCTGCCAACAAGCTCGCTGCCAACAAGCCAGCAGCAGCGCCCGCAGCAGCGGCGCTGTTGCTGCAGAGTGAAAGGCCGATCACCAGATTCCTTTGGCCGGCGTAATCGCTCAGCAAGGTCGCGATTTGCGCGGCTTCCTACAGATGCTTGAACGTCGTGGCCAGCTGCGCCGCATCAAGGCCCCGGTGGATCCCGACCTGGAGCTCACCGCCATCGCCGATCGGGTGCTGGCGATGGGCGGCCCGGCGCTGCTGTTCGAGAACGTGATCGGCTCCACCATGCCGGTAGCCGTGAACCTGCTCGGCACCGTGGAGCGGGTGGTGTGGAGCATGGGGATGGAGCGGGCCGAGGAGCTCGAAGTCCTCGGCGCCAAGCTGGCCCTGCTGCAGCAGCCCCGGCCCCCCAAGGGGCTGGGGGAGCTCAAGAGCTACGGCAGCCTGGCCTGGGACCTGCTGCGCGCCTTTCCCGACCTGGACCTCACCCCCCCCTGCCACCAGCAGGTGTTTCGTGGCGAGGCGGTGAACCTCGACGCCCTGCCGCTGCTACGCCCCTGGCCCGGTGACGCCGGCCGGATCATCACCCTTGGCCTGGTGATCACCAAAGACCCCGAGACCGGCACCCCCAACGTGGGGGTCTACCGGCTGCAGCAGCAGTCGATCAACACGATGACCGTGCATTGGCTGAGCGTGCGCGGCGGCGCCCGTCATCTCCGCAAGGCGGCAGCGCTGGGTCAACCGCTGGAGATCGCGATCGCCATCGGCGTGCATCCGCTGCTGGTGATGGCGGCGGCCACCCCGATCCCGGTGCAATTGAGCGAATGGCTGTTCGCCGGGCTTTACGGCGGCGAAGGGGTACGGCTGGCGAAGTGCAAGACCGTGAACCTCAAGGTTCCCAGCCACAGCGAGGTGGTGCTGGAGGGCACGATCACCCCCGGCGAGGAGCTGGCTGATGGCCGCTTCGGCGACCACATGGGCTTCTATGGCGGCGTGGAGGATTCACCCCTGGTACGGATTCAGTGCATCACCCAACGCCGGAATCCGATCTACTTCACCACCTTCAGCGGCCGGCCGCCCAAGGAGGACGCGATGCTGGCGATCGCCCTGAACCGCATCTACACCCCGATCCTGCGGCAGCAGATCCCGGAGATCGTGGATTTCTTCCTACCCATGGAGGGGCTCAGCTACAAGCTGGCCGTGATCGCCATCGACAAGGCCTATCCCGGCCAGGCCAAACGGGCGGCGATGGCCTTCTGGACAGCTCTGCCCCAGTTCACTTACACCAAGTTCGTGGTGGTGGTGGACAAGGCGATCAACATCCGCGATCCGCGCCAGGTGATCTGGGCGATCAGTGCCCTGGTGGATCCGCAGCGCGATCTGTTCGTGCTGGAGGACACCCCCTTTGACACGCTCGATTTCGCCAGCGAGCGACTGGGCCTGGGCGGCCGTCTGGCGATCGACGCCACCACCAAGGTGGGCCCGGAGAAACGCCACGGCTGGGGTGAGCCGTTGCGGCGCAGCCCCGAGCTGGAGGCCCGGGTGGATGGGCGCTGGGCCGAACTGGGCCTGGCGGATCTGGGCGGATCCGAACCGGATCCCTGCCTGTTCGGGTACAGCTTCGAGCACCTCCTCAGCAGGCTTGCCGCCCTGAGCGGTCGCACCGCCTGAGTCGGACTCTTGAGTCTCCTGCTCGGCCGCCAGGCGATCCATGCGATCAAGGCCCTGTTGGAGCTGGCGGGTGATCCAGGGCGCTGGCGCTCCGTGAACGATCTGGCCGCCGCCCAGCACCTGCCGGCGCCGATGCTGGAGCAGTTGCTATTGCAACTGCGGCGGGCCGGCCTGCTGGAGGCGCGGCGCGGGCGGCTGGGGGGCTACCGGCTGGCCCGGCCAGCGGGCGCCCTTCCCCTGGCCGATGTGCTGGCTGCCCTGGGCCAGGGCCTGGGCAGCGAAGCGGCCGGAGCGGGCCGCGAGCTGGCGGGCGGGGCTGCCGACCGGGTGGCGGCTCTGATGGAGCAGCGGCTTCGCGCCGCCCTGGAGCGGGAGCTGGCCCGCTGCACCCTGGCCGAGCTGCTCTACGACCTGCGCAGCGTCAGCGCCGAACTGAGCGACGAGGGGGGTCTGCTGCTCGGGTGAGGCGCTGGCCTGCGGGTCGCGGATCTCACGCCAGCGGGCTGAAACCGCCTCCGCCTCGGACTTTCTAGGATTACCCCATGGTTGCTGAGCTTCCCACCCCCGAGTCCGCCGGCGAGCTCCTGGAGCAGCTGCTGGCCCCCCTGCTCGACGACTTTCAGCAGAGCTTCTCCCGGGGTCAGGTGCTGCTCGCGTACTGCCCGAATCGGGTCCTGACAGAAGCGGAGCGGGCCGATCTGAAGGCCCGACTCGATCAGGCCCAGGCGGAACTGGCCGCGGCCCGCGCCCTGCGTCTGGCGGCTCCAACGCCCATGGCCCTGGAGATGGCCACGATCGCCCCCTGGCACCAGCTGGTGCTGGAGGTGTGGTCGCTCTCGGCGGCGCTACGGGCGGCGGGCGTGACCCTGCCCTGACCCCCTGCCGGTCTTCAACCACTGAGCTGGACTCGGCCAAGAACATACAAACCAGGAGCCGGAAGCGAAATGGGCGCGGGTGTAGGAGCCTCCATAGGATCCTGCGATTCCGACCCGCCGGTGTGACCCTCGCCCCCTCTGATCTCCAGGCGCCCCTGCGGCTTCCGGGCGCCCCGGGAAGCCTGGCGGGGCAGGTGAGAGTGCCGGGCGACAAGTCGATCTCCCATCGCGCCCTGCTCTTCGGCGCCATTGCCGAAGGCGAGACCCGCATCGAGGGTCTGCTGCCCGCCGAGGATCCACTCAGCACCGCCGCCTGCCTGCGGGCGATGGGCGTGGCGGTGAGCACGATCGAGGCGGGCCCGGAGGTGGTGGTGCAGGGGGTGGGCCTCGATGGCTTCCGCGAACCGGAGAGCGTGCTCGATTGCGGCAACTCCGGCACCACGATGCGGCTGATGCTGGGGCTGCTGGCCGGCCGGGTCGGCCGCCATTTCGTGCTCACGGGTGATGCATCCCTGCGGCGCCGACCGATGCGACGGGTGGGCGGCCCACTGGCGGAGATGGGCGCCACCATCGCCGGCCGCGAAGGCGGCAACCTGGCACCCCTGGCGATCGCCGGCAGGCAGCTTCACGGCGCCACGATCCGCACGCCGGTGGCCTCGGCCCAGGTGAAGAGCGCCCTCCTGCTGGCGGCGCTCACCGCCGAGGGCCCCACCACGGTGATCGAGCCAGCCCTCTCGCGTGACCACAGCGAGAGGATGCTGCGGGCCTTCGGCGCCGATCTGGTGGTGGTCGGCCCCGGCGGCACCGAGGTCACCGTGACCCCCGGCAACAGCCTGCGAGGCCAGCATGTGGAGGTGCCAGGCGACATCAGCTCGGCGGCCTTCTGGCTGGTGGCCGGCGCCATCACCCCCGGTGCCGCGCTCACGGTGGAGAACGTGGGCCTCAACCCCAGCCGCACCGGCATCCTCGAGGTGCTGGAGGCGATGGGGGCCCGGATCACCGTGCTCAACCGCCGCGAAGTGGCCGGCGAGCCCGTTGGGGACCTGGCGGTGGAGCACGGCCCCCTGCAGGCCTTCACGATCGGCGGCGACCTGATCCCCCGGCTGGTGGATGAGATCCCGGTGCTGGCGGTGGCGGCCTGCTGCGCCGAGGGGGTGAGCACGATCCGCGGCGCCGAGGAGCTGCGGGTGAAGGAAACCGACCGGCTGGCCGTGATGGCCCGGCAGCTCGGCGCCATGGGCGCCCGCCTGGAGGAACACGCCGATGGCCTCACGATCCAAGGCCAGACATCGCTTCATGGCGCTGAAGTGGACAGCGAGACCGACCACCGGGTGGCGATGAGCCTGGCCGTGGCCTCCTTGGTGGCCCGGGGCGACACCCTCCTGCACGACAGCGCCGCCGCCGCCGTGTCCTACCCCGGCTTTTGGGATGACCTGGCTCGCCTGCGGCGCTGAGGGCCCACGGGGCCATGTGTCGTTAGCCATGGGAGCTGGGGCGCAGGAACCGAACGCTCACAAGGAAGCGGCGACGGCGGAACACACGATCCGCCAGGGCGCTGATGGCAGCTTCAGCCTCTGGAGCCCCCGCTTCGGCGAGGGCTTCCACAGCCGCCGCGGGGCTCTCCGGGAAGCGCGGGAAACCTTTGTGGTGCCCTCGCAGCTGGAGCGCTTCGGATCGGGCAGGATTTTGAGGGTGGTGGAGGTGTGCGTAGGCACTGGCACCAACCTCGCACTGCTGCTGGAGGGCTGCGTGGAGCTGGGGCTGGAGCTGGAGTGGTGTGGGCTGGAGCTCGATCCGGCGCCCTTGCAGCTGGCTCTGGCCGAACCGGCATTCCGCAGCCAGTGGCATCCGCAGACCCTGAAAACCCTGGAGACCCTCAGCGAGCGGGGCTGCTGGCAGCAGGGGGCTGGATCGGGGCGCATGCTCTGGGGAGATGCGCGGCAGACGCTGCCGCAGCTGCTGGAGCAGCGCCGGGGGCAGGTGGATCTGATCTGGCACGACGCTTTCTCCCCGCAGCACTGCCCCCAGCTCTGGACCGTGGAGTTCCTGAGGGGCCTGGCCAACTTGCTGGCGGACCAGGGCTGCTGGATCAGCTACTGCTCGGCGGCGGCGGTGAGAGAAGGATTGCGGCTGGCCAATCTCAACGTGGTTGCCCTCGCCGCAGAAGCCGAGGGCGTGGAAGGAGCAGAAGAAAGTGTGGAGAGAGCCGACGACTGGCTCAAGCCAAACCCTAGTGCGGATCAGCGCAGGGCCTGGAGCAGTGGCACGCTGGCCAGCCGCGCTCCGCTGGCGCCTTCTGCCGCCTGGCGCCGACTCACCGCCATGGAACGGGAGCACCTGGCATGCAGTGCCGGCGAGCCCTATCGCGACCCCAGCGGCACAGCTGAGGCGGCCGCCATCAAGGCCTATCGGCGTGAAACGCAAGCGGATTCCCTGGCCCGCGGCGAACGCACCCCCAGCAGCGCTTGGCGCAGGCGCTGGGGGCTGTGAAGGTCGGCACCTCCCACGAACTGCAAGACAAGGGCGAGGCCCAAGGAGTTGGAGCGCTTGGACTGGGTGGAGTTTCAGATTCACTGGTACGAAGAGCCTTTGCGCCACTCGGGCTCTGCAAGGTGTATCCACTGAATCTCAGCGATCAGGAGCGTGAGTATGCAGAGGCCAACGGCAAGAACAGAGGCGAATGCGCCCGGATCTCCAAGCTGATTGTTGGATTAATTGGCATGTTCAAGTGGCTGGAAAAGACCTTGTTCTACGGCAAAGGCAAACTGCTTGCTAATCTCCTGCACCCTAGGAGTTGATGTAGTAAGCCAACCAGCCTCAAAATTGTGACGCTGGGCAGTTTCGCTGAAGTTGGCACTCGTCACCAGAGCCTTCGCATCCGGTAGCGCTGCATCGGCAATGACAACCTTGGCGTGCTGATAGCAACGCTCAGGGGATCCAATGACAAGGCGTCGGTCGACATAAGCATGGGGCTTTGAGGGCCAAGGCCATACCTCTTGATGGAACCACTTCGAGATCAATGCTACAGGAGAAATGCCCAGATCGTTGTCAATCTGCTTGGGATGGAAAAATAGATCAACCCTCTTTAGCCTTCCTTGATCCAGCCGCTCTGCGATGGAAGCGAACAAGGAGCGAAACTCGCTGCTGAGTCCAATGTTGTAAGTGGCAATCAATAGGCTGGAACGAGCCTCACCAATGAGCTGATCGACCGTTGCAAAGGTATCGGCAGTTTTTGCATGCAAGGGATCCGGGCCAGACCAGACAAAAACTCCAGGCGTTCCTCTCTCTCTGGAGAACGTCCTGGGCATCGGCGAGGCGATCAAGCAGCAACGCCATCAGGCGAGGATGGCCTCCCTCTCGCACCATCTCCACCAGAAGCGGCTCGAGCTGTTTCCGGATTGATTCGCTGTGGTTGGCTAGCAAGCCCTGCCAACTGGTGGGCGTGTAGTTCAGACGCCGCAGATCAGAAGCAACGGCCCGCAATGTCTGAGCAGGCAGGGTGAGGCTCATGCGTTGATGAATTCCCAGAAGGAGGGATCACCGAATTCAGGATTGGCCGAAACGGTGGGGCTCACCATTGCTCGATCGAGGAACTCATTACGGATCTCGCATGAGGTCTCCGCGATCAGTTCACAGCCATGGCAGGCGGCGCCATGGGTGGGGCGGATGTCGAAAGGGTGATTTGGATCATGTTCGGAGCAGAAAGGATCATTGCTGCAGAGCTGGCCGCGCTCAAAAGCTTTCTCTAGGTAGGCAACGATCCGCTTGCCAGCTCCAACCAGACCGCCAAGCGTTCCCTCCGATCCGGAGCTGCTGGTGAACAGCAAGATGCCATAGCCGATCTCGCTGTTGGCGTAGATCCGTTCGCGAATCGAGCTGGATCCATAGCCGCATTCCAAAGCCATCTCGGTGATCAGCAAGTGGCTGAGGCTGTGGAGCAGGAGGTAGGGGGCGCCGGGAAAAGGGAACTGGACCTCGTCCAAACCGCGCGAGGCGAGCCATTCATTCTCGAAGGCCTTGGTGAACTGGCCGGCTCGCATGACCACCGAATCACTTGCGGCCCAGGCGCGGATCGTGGCGGGATCAAATTCAATGAAAATCCCTTCTCCCTTGTTTTCATTGGCCGGCACCCAGCGCAGGTCGTTGGCAAGGGATGCCCGGCGGTTCACCTTGGTGGTGTCGATCGGCAAGCCGCCCAGGCTGCTGGTTCGGGCGGTGAAGCGGGTGAACCCCACCAAAGCCTGAACCTCTCTCAAGCGGTGCACGAGCAGCACCCGCTTGATGGCCTTGTGGAACCAGGCTGGTGCGTTGGGGGGCTGCCACACCTCCGCCTCGAACAGACTCCCCTCCGCTGAGCTGGAGACCCCCTCCATGGGACCGATCAGCAGAGAAAGCTCCTCATCCTTTGGTTGGGCGACTTGGCCGGCGGTTCCGCCCCGCTGGGCCTCGATCGTTTGCCAGAGGACTGCTGGATCGACACCGGCAAAAGCACTCTTCAGCCGCGGGTTGAACTTGATGGCTGCCGACACATCGGCTTCCTCCTCAATCAAGGCGAGGTCGTCCTTGAGTTCGGTGACGCGCTTGCTCAGCGAGTTGGCTTCCTCCGGTAGGGAGATCACCGAGATTGTCTCGGTGAAATAGGCGTTGGTGGCCGAACGCACCAGGAGGCGATTCTTGGTGGGCTCACCATCGGTCTGGCACTTTTCGGGGTCACGGGTATTGCGACCCAGCCAGGGGGTGTGTCCCTGGCAGAGCCCCAGAGGGCTCAGCTCCGTGATCAAGGCATCGGCAAGTTTGCGGGTCGTGCCCCCTTCCGCCTGCACATAGATCTGGGTGAAGTCGTTGCCGGTCCCGGCCTCGAGTAGATAGAGGCGTTCTGTGTTCTTGCAGCCGAACTGACGGAAACAGAAGTCGCGCCAACGGATGTCGCTGAGGTGCCCATGGGGGCATGCCATCACAAAGCGAATAGGAACCAACGGGAACTTGCCTTCATCGTCTTGGTACGTGCGCCAGTCAGAGATGCAGCCATCGTTGAAATGAACCAGGGGCCTGGCACGGCAGGGAATCCCGAAAGCCAGCCGCTCACTCACTTTCTGAGCAACTGACCACTCTGGAAAACGCAGCGCTTTGATCGAACCACTGATGTTCTTGAGCGGATCCACCTCCTTGGGAGGGGTCCGCAGGTCGACTCGGGCTGCCCCCGTGGCCTGCCTTACCAGTTGCAGCAGTCTCGGCTCATGGATCTGATCGCAGCCACGGTCATTCCAGAAATCCAAACCCCCGATCAGTAGGGAGTAGTCAGGCAGATCGACCATGGCTCCGGGGCCATAGAGCTGTAAGACCTGGCTCTGACGCGCCTCGCCGAGGGGAGGGGGAGCTGCTTTGCGGCGAGTGGAGGGAGGCATGGCGTTGTTGGTTATTGAGTTCAGTCTTCAGCGGTGATTTCTTCTTTGAAGTTCACCATCCTGATCGGTGCGGAAGGTTCCACATCACGAAGGCTCCAGTTGGTGGTGAACTGCTTGTAGCCCTCGGCTTGGTAGATCGGGTCGGTATCGAGGGTGGTGTGCAGGAAGCCCGCACCAGCACCCTTTTCTTCATGGGTCCAGTACTGCAGCTTGGCTTCTGGCTCCTGGGTGAGCTTCCACCAGGCTTCGAGCAGATCGATCACGTGATCGCGCACTTCGGTGGGGAGGTGTTCGTCGAGGCTGTCATCGGCTGCACCGGTGGCAATGCAGCGATCCTGGAGGGCCTGGGCGATCTGAGCCTTGATGCGCTGAAGTGCGTCCGCAGCCATCGCGCCTTTGGCACCAGCGAGGGCGGGATCACCGTGGCGTGCCATGGCCACGACCACCCCCGGCAGGCCGCGATCCAGAGCACGGCTGGCAAAGGGGGTACAGCTGGTGGCCTCCACATGGCGGTAGAAGGTCTGGTGCCAGTAGGGGAACAGTTCGAAGTGGGAGCGATCCCGCGGGCGGTTGGGATTGAGCAGCACCAACACCAGGCCGGGTTTGTTCTGCTCGGGGTTCTCGCTCAGCTGGCGGCCGACGCGGCTGGTGGCTTGGATGTATTCAGCGGCGGTCTTGGGCTGGTTGAGCACCACCATCAAGCCAAGGCGAGAGATGTCGAGACCCACCGAAATCATGTTGGTGGCCAGGGCCACGTCGAGATGGTCTTTGTCAATGTAGGGCTTGGAGAGGCGGTCTTTGGTGCTGCTGATCTTGGCGGTGTTGACGCGAGAGGTGAGTTCCTGTGGTTCATTGGGCCGCTTGCGCGAAGCAAAAGGATTGTTGAAACCCTCCATGTCGAGGGATCGGTTTTTGGCAAATTGCTCTAACTGGGCGCCGAGTTCATCTTCCAGGATGCTGCGGGTCACACCCAGCTCCTTGAGGTTGGAGAAATAGCCCAGCAATGTCATGTAGGGATCCGCTGGGTTGTTGGCCCCCATCGCCTTGTTGTCGTTCCAACCCTTCTGAGCTGCTGCCATGAGGCCCAGGTAGGAGCGCAACAGCACACCCTTGAGGTTGCGGCCTGGTGCTGAGAGGCCCACGTAGAGACGGGCTTGGTCGGGATCGAGGATCGTGCGGGAGAAGAAGTTGTCTTCGCGCTCCGGGCCCGGCGGCGGAAAGATCCGCACCTGGCTGCGGGCGAACAGGGCTTTGATCTGGGCCTCAGCCCTGCGCACGGTGGCGGTGGAAGCAATGATCTTGGGTGGTGGGGTGGTGGCATCCGGCCGCATCAGCCCTTCAATCACCGTTTCATAGAGGCCAGCGAGGGTGCCGAGGGGGCCACTGATCAGGTGCAGTTCGTCCTGGATCACCAGTGCCGGCGGCAGCAGGCGGCCATGGGGGATCTTGAGGCCACCGGTGCCTTTCTCGGCCGGACCCCAGAAACCGGCAGCTGCACTCCCAGTGGGCATCTGATAAGTGCTGACATTGCCGAACAGCGAGGACGTTTTCCCGACCCAAGGGAGGGCCGCGAACTTATCGATCGTGGCGATCAGGAAGCAGGGCAGGCGGCGGTAGATCTGCTCGTCCACCGCCAGCACCGGCAATGGTGTGCCCTTATGGAAGGGACATGGCCCCATGTGAGCGATGTCCTGCTTGGCCTCAGGAGAGCGGGGTTCGCGGCAGTAGATACTCCAGTCGATCGGGATTCCTCGGGGGCAGCAAGTGAAAGCCCTCCGGCTGGAGGGGGCGGTTGCACCAGGGGCAGGTTTCGATCGGGATTGGCCGGTCGCGCTTGCCGGCCTTCCACTTGGTGAGCACGGCGTGGGTGGACTGCTGGTCGCTGTCACCCGGTCCGCCGAGCTTGTTGGGGGTGGCCGGGCGATCCAGCGCAAACACAGGCCTTGCGGCTGGCCTTCAAGGGGGATGTCTGGGCTGGTATCAGGGCGATCGATCGAGATCTTGACGTTTTGCCGCTGGGGCGTGCGGCTCCAGAGCTTTTCCTCGGCTCCATCGGCAGGAGCGCTGTAATCCCCCCAGGAGACGGTGGCCTCCAGGGTTGAGCCCTTCTCGAGGATGAAGCTCAGGCCCAGGGAGGAGGGGAACCAGCTGCGGCGGGTGTTGGCCTGATCGAGGGCATCGTTGGCGTCGTCGTCCTTCTCCTGTTTCTCCAGGCGGTTGGAGGCGCCGTTGCTGGGTTCTTCGCCAGCAAGATCGGCGAAGGAGAGCTGTTCATCCTCGGTGGTGCGGCCAGCCTCCTGCTCGAACACATGGGGCACCAAGAAGCCCGTGGTGTACCAAACCGAAGGGGGCTGGGGCAGCTGTTCATGGCGACGGGCGACATCGTCCCAGCTGGGGCCGATCAGATCCAGGCCTAGGGCATCGACCAGGTGTTGGCGGATTGCGGCGGAGGTAGCCATGGCTCAGCTGCTGCCTCCATCGAGTTCACTGAGCAGCTGGGTGCAGTCACGCTTCATAGATCAACCGCTTCGAGGCCTCGATATCGCGGCGCACGTAGGGGTTGCTTACCGCATCGGCCATCACCAGATCCACCGACTTGCCAGTGATCGAGGCCAGTTGCCGCTCCAGGCCGAAGTAGGCCTGCACAAGGGCGCCTGACTCGATCGGCTGGAACTCCACGAGCAAATCCAGGTCGCTACGGCTGGGATCGAAGTCGTCGCGCAGGGCCGAACCGAACAGATGCATGCGCAGCACCTGGTGTTGACGGCAGGCGTCGGCAATGGCGTCGAGCTGGGGTTGGGCGAGGGCGAGGCTCATAGCGCCAGTCCGATCTGCACAGCATCGCTGCCCCAGGAAATCAACGAGCTGGGCGCGGACCTGAGCGGACGTCGTCATGGGCCCCAGCGTGGCGGCCCTGACCCAGGCGGGCCCGTTTCCGGAACCATTTAACAGTTATTGCCAAAAATCACGGAACGCGAAATTTCTGCGCTGCTGTAAAAGCGGGAAGGGGGCAGGGTGCTTCAAAGATTTACAATTTTCACGGGACGTGCTTTTTGATTTTTCTTGAAAGAAGACCTGGACCTATGGGGGCTGAGCGATGCGGCTGGCGACGGTGAACTGATCCGCCAGGCGACAGAGGCTTTTGCCGGGAACACCGGGCTGGAGCTGAAGGTGTTCGAGCGGAGCTGGAGCCACGCCAGTGCGAGCCCGTGGATGGTGGAAGTGCTGGCACGAGAGCTGAATGTCGTCAGCCGCTACCACGTGCTTGTGAGGCGGATCGATCGCCGCGAAGCGATTGGAGCCGTGAAAACACAGTTGGCGCAGGAGGAGGGGAAAGGCCTTCTGGTGACGGAGCATCTGAGTGCCGTCCTGGCGCAGCACTGCCGCAGGATCGACCTCCCCTTCCTCGATGGCAGCGGCAACGGCTATCTGCGCGACGACGGCTTGCTGATGTTCGTCTGCGGAGAGCGCCGATCGAAGGAGCAGGGAGACAAGCGGGGCCGGCCGACGGGGCGGGCGGCGACAGCCACCGGCCTGAAGCTGGTGTTTGCCTTGCTCTGCAGGCCGGAGCTGCTCTCAGCCAACAGCAAGAAGATCGCTGCTGCTGCGGACATCTCCCAAGGGAGCGCCGCGGCGGGGATGGAGGATCTCGAGCATCGCGGCCATCTGGTGAAACGGGGCTGGGGAAAGGGATGGAGCCTGAGGAGCCGGCGCCGGTTGCTGGAGGAGTGGCTGCAGGAGTTCCCGATGCGCCTGCGCCCCAAGCTGACCAGCTTGCGGTTTCGCTTGGCCGACGCAGGATGGTGGAAGCAGGCTGATCCTGAAGCGTATGGGGGGCAGTGGGGCAGCGAGGTGGCGGCGGCCCTGATCGCCAAGACGCTCCGACCGGAGAAGGTGGTGCTGTATCTGCAGCCGGATTCGATGCAATCAGGGTTGCCCCAGCTGCTTAAGGAGCTGGTGAAGGAACAAGCGTTGAAGAGCGATCCAGAGGGCGACCTGGAGCTGGTGGAGGCGTTCTGGAGTAATGAAGCGCTGGGCCTGAGCGGCCCGTGCGTGCCGGAGCCGCTGGTGATCGCCGACCTGATGGCGAGCCTGGATCCACGCAATCTCGAGGTCGCCGCAGAGCTCAAGAAACGGTGGGACGATGGGTTTGAGGGTTAAGCAGCCGCTGCCGGCCGGCGTGGAGGCCGTTATACGGGCCGTGCAGGCAGGGGCGGGGCAGCTGGGTCTGGAGCCGCTACTGGTGGGGGCCACGGCAAGGGATCTGCTGCTGGTGCATGTCTTTGAACAGCCGGTCCGTCGCGCCACGTTGGACGTGGACTTCGCCGTGGCATTGGCCAGTTGGGAGCAGTTCGAGGCGCTGAAGCTGAAGTTGATCAGCGGGTATGGCTTCCAGGACGAGCCGCGACAAAAGCAGCGGCTGATCTACGGGGGTGAGGGGGAAGGGAAGGGGATGGCGATCGATCTGGTGCCGTTCGGGGGGCTGCAGATGGATGACAACACAGTGGCCTGGCCACCGGAGATGGATGTGTTGATGACCGTGACTGGCTATGCGGAAGCGCAGCAGGCGGCTGTTTCCGTGGAATTGGCGCCAGGCCATCAGGTGAAGGTGGCCTCCTTGCCGGCCCTGGCGATCCTGAAGGTGTTCGCCTGGAGTGACCGGGGCGATCGGAGCATGGGGAAGGACGCGATCGATCTGCTGACGCTGCTGCGGAGCTATGCCGATGCCGGCAACTTCGATCGGATGATGGGTTCCAATCAGTGTTTCGATCAGTACATGGCTCTGGAGGGCAACAAGGAGCGCACTGGGGCCTGGCTGCTGGGCCGCGACTGCGCCCTGCTGGCGGAGGGGCAAACCTTGGCGGAGCTCAGAGCGCTGCTGGGGGATGGAGGCAAACGGGAGCGGCTAGTGAACGACATGATCAGCGGCGAGGAAGGAATCAAGGAAGCATTGGATCGGGCAAGGGATCGGCTGAGGCTGTTCCGCGAAGGGCTCGGAGAAATCCCCCATGGGGGCCAGGCCGCCTAGAGACCATCGCCACTGGCCTAGAGCCGGGGGGCGAGCACAGAACAAAACCATCATCTAATTTAAATCAAGTTTGAAGTTCACGGACCCTTGCCCACCCGGCTGCCCCGCAAGCCCCCTCCTCTGCAGGAGCTGCTGGAGCGTTGCGGCGGGCTGCAGGAGACGCTGTCGCTGCTCTCCCGCCTGGCCGCCTCGACGGAGTCGGATCGCTACTTGCACTGGGATGAGCTGCGCCATCGCCCACCGCCCCAGGGTCTGAGCCATGAGCAATGGTGGCTGGCGGAGAAGCTCTCCCGCCGGCCTACCACGCTGCCGCTCCTGGCGAGTGACCGCCACCCTTTCTGGTTCTCGCAGCCGCCTGTGTTGCTGCAGGGGCTGCATCAGATCGACCTGCAGGCCGGTATCAATGCGGTGGCTCCCCAGGGCGTCAGCACCCGCGCCACCCGGGATCGCTTTCTGCTGAGCTCACAGATGGAGGAGGCGATCACCTCCTCGCAGATGGAGGGCGCTGCCACCACGCGGGATGTAGCCAAGGCGATGATCCGCAGCCGCCGGCCGCCCCGAGACCGCTCCGAGCGGATGATCCTCAACAACTTCCTGACGATGCAGCGCATCCGGGAGCTGCGGGAGCAACCGCTGACCCCTGAACTGGTGGTGGATCTGCACCGGCTGGTGAGCGTGGACACGCTCGATGACCCAGCCGACGCCGGCCGGCTGCGCCCCCCCGGCAAGGAGGTGGTGGTGGACGACGCCTACGGCACCGTGTTCCATGTGCCGCCACCGGCTGAGGAGCTGCCCGGGCGGCTGGAGGAGCTTTGCCGCTTTGCCAATGGCGAAACCCCAAAGGTGTTCATCCACCCGGTGGTGCGGGCCATCGCCCTGCACTTCTGGCTGGCCTACGACCACCCCTTCTGCGATGGCAACGGCCGCACGGCCCGGGCGCTGTTCTATTGGGCGATGCTGCACCAGGGCTACGGGGTGTTCGAGTTCATCTCGATCTCGTCGGTGATCAACAAGGCCCGCGGCCAGTACGAGCGGTCTTTCCTGTTCAGTGAGAGCGAGGACAACGACCTCACCTATTTCCTGCTGGCCCAGGTGAAGGTGATCCAGCAGGCCATCGCCAGCCTGCATGCCTACCTGGAGCGCAAGGCCGGCGAAGTGGGGGCGCTGCAGCAGCGACTGGAGGGGATGGAGGGCCTGAACCATCGCCAACTGGCGTTGCTGCACCATGCCCTGCGCCATTCCGGCTTCCGCTATTCGGTGCTCTCTCACCAGAGCTGCCATGGGGTGAGCCATCAGACCGCCCGCAGTGATCTGCAGAAACTTGCGGTCCTTGGGCTGCTGATCGCGGGGAAGGATGGCCGGCGGGAGGTGTTTCGGGTGCCCGAGGATCTGGCGATGCGGCTGCCGGGCTGATAAGTCGACGAACGCTGATCGAAATGAATGGCTTACTTCCTCTTAGAAAAACTGATACTCACAGGCTCATACTCGCTATTTTCAAGCCGATCGGCAATAACGCAAAGAGCCAATATCTCAGCCTTTGACATGGCATTTGCAATAGAGTCGCCATAGGAGAGCACGCTAGGCAGCTCAGGATCCTCAGCAATCCAGCGACCATCAACCTCTTGCTCGCACTCCAAAGTGAAACTCATGTTGTCCGCAACTTTGCTACCACCCTAGCAACAACCCAGGGCATAGGCTTCATCACCCTTCGTTGGCACGAGTTCCGTTGCCGATATTTGGATAACGCTGCCCCTGAGTGGCAGGCAGAGAGCTTGGGGTGGCGTAGCTGTGAGATGCTGGTGGCCTGTCCACTCGAGGGGCTTGTTAGACCCCCGGAAAATCAGGGGTGTCGACCAACCCATCCCAATATCGTCATTTCTCGTTCCTCATCGTAGTCAAAATAGATTCGCACGCATCTGTCTGGAGATGTAGCTTCGGAAGGTTTTAAATGAAGTTCAAAGGGTCTCTTTTCCCCATTGCCATAGTCCCAGGTCCGCGCCGAGCGCTCCGATGGATTATTCATAGTCCCTTCTGATTCGACAGATCCTAAGACACCTTTTCCCTCAAGCCATTTAATTGCAGTCATCCCAAGTGAGCCGAGTCGTTTTGCCTTCGTAAACTCCCCAAGTGCCTGGAGATATTCAAGGATCTTTTCAGGCGGGCCTGCATTGCGAGCGAGTGTAGCAACACCTTTCTCTACATCTAGTCCAAATGCCAGCACATCGCTAAGCGTTTCTCTGGCTTGTACTATCGATTCTTCAACTGTGGTAGGTGGAGGCAAGGGGCTTGGCTGGATGACTTCAGATCCGTTTTCTCCAGCACCCTTCCACGCAAGTGCGCACTGCAAGCTCTCAACAACAGCCCTTAGCTCTTCAATCTCATTGTAAGCTTCATCAAGCCGTTCTTCGGCATTGCATGCTGCTGTATAGCATTCCTCTGCGGTCTCTTCGAAACTTTTACCTTTCGCGAGTTGATCCTTAATTCGCCGCAGTCCTTCAGCTCGTACTGCCTTTCTAACGCCTTGCAGGAAAGCCGGCTCGGTAATTCCAAAGGCCGACTGGCTTAAGATTCTCCTTCGCAGTTGGGATCGGATTCTCTTTACAGCTTGAGCGGCATCATCAACCCCTTGCAAAAGTCTTTGACTTGTCCAGAGTGGGTGTTCAAAACAGGATGAGGCGTCATCAAGACCAGGCCAGTAAACACGAACCGCTCCTCCATAACACGACCACTCCTTACCCTTCTGTTCGGTTATAAGCCAGGCAGCTTCTTCGTCAATCTCCGCAACTACGGCTAAACCAGTAAGATCATAAGCGATCTCCGACAAGCCTTGAGGGTTGACAGGAGATTCCGCTATGCTTGAGATGCTTATCAAAGGCAGAGATCTGCTTTTGCTCCATGCTAATTGAATAAAGCGCTCTCCACCTTCCAGCCCTTGGAATATAATGGGAGCAATTGGAACATGCGTTCCTTTGTAATTCCAAGTGTATCCAGTGTGCAGAATGTCGCGCACAATTCTCGGACATCTAATGTCCAGCCTTGACGGGGCAAGCAATTCTGAAACCGCGCCTAGTGTGATATTTATTGCTAACTGAGCATCGCCGCTGGCTACCGCGATATTTGTCGTAAAGCTTCCACTTTCAATTGGCTCTATAAGCATCACTTCATAGAGGTTTCCATCCGTGCACTTGCGCGTCCGTTTTTTAATTGATCCTAGCCGACCGTCTTTGAAGGTTAATCTTGCTGGATCTTCATCAAAGCTTCCTTTCGATTGGAGCCAACTATCAATTAACGCACGAATCCGGGCTTCGCCGCTAGCTTGGGAGGTGTGAAGGGAGTAGCTGGCAACTCTTCTCATAAGCTACTTTAGGATCAAGTCTGGGATTCTAATCCAAGTTTGACCTTCAGGGGTGTCTAACGCTCGCCATCACCTGGCCGCAGTGAGCCGGGAGACACGGACGAACCATAACGGTGGCGGCTCAGGTGCATGGCGGTGTTAGACAGCCATCTTCGCGTCGTCAACAGCCGTAACATGCAATTCCAAACCCAGCGCAGCAATCACCTTCAATATTGTTGCCAGCTCAGGATTGCCCGAAGAGGATAACGACTTGTAGAGACTTTCCCTGCCAAGGCCAGCATCGCGGGCAACTTGGCTCATACCTTTAGCCCTAGCTATATCGCCTAAGGCAGCTGCAACAAGCTGAGGATCACCATCCTGCAGTGCGGCTTCTAAATAAGCCGCAACATCATCAGTAGTGCGAAGGTGTGTGGAGGGGTCCCAGATTGTCGTGGAGGTTTTAGTCATTGGGTACTCCTAGAGATTTCGAGCAAGGTCTTTGGCGAGACGAATATCCTTGTCTTGGGAACTCTTGTCGCCGCCTGCAAGCAGAATGACGACGGCATCTCCTTGTTTTGTCAGATAGATCCGATAGCCGGGGCCATAATGGATCCGCAGCTCTGAGACGCCATCTCCTACGGGGCGGATATCTCCTGAATTACCAAGGGAGAGTCGTCTGATCCGGATGTCGATACGAGCCCTTGCAGTCCGGTCACGCAGGGCAGCAAACCACGCGGCATAGGCAGGCGTCTCCCTGATTTCAAGCATGCTTTACTGTATCCCATGAGATACGGATGCGCAACCGGCTGCTTGGTCTGTCTAACGCTGCCCCTGAGTGGCAGGTAAGGAGGTTAGAACCGCAGGAGAGGCTTTCTGGTGGCCTGTCCACTCAAGGGGACTGTTAGACAGTTGGCAAGCCTGCGAGGGAAAGCAATTCATTCCGATCTTGTTTATCCAACCAAATCAAAAAACTACTATCAACCACTCGAAGCCGTAGGTTGGTCTGGTCATAGTCAAGAACAATTGGCTTCACCTCCTTCTTTACTTGCAATGCGGCGGTTGACTGCAGTGCCTGCGTGATGTTGCCGGGATTAAGCTCCTCTCCCTGTGGATGACTGTTCGAGAGGGTTTCCCGGATAAACCTATACTGAAGGCCGGCTCTTAGAAGATCGGTGTCTGCTGTTATGACCGGGTAAAGCAGCCATTTATACATCTCAAGTGTAGTGGCTTGGAAGCCATCAGCGAATTGCGTAATAAACGAATTGAATCTTCCAGTTTGCTGTGAAACCACAAGCGAAACTATATTATCTGCGGATTGATCTGAGCCAATATCGGCATGATTTCTCTGCGTCTGGTGGATGCTTGAGTTGACACAGCACTGGTAACACGCTTCTTGAACAATGTAGACGCTTCCAAAACAGTTCATGATTAAGTCATCGGCAAACTTGGAATCAAAGCTGATATTTAGAAGGCTCTCACCCTTTGAGATCACAGTACGCAGCTCAGGCTCTTCCCACTTATCAGCATTGATTGACGTAATTCTTCCTGTTAAGTCCCCATTGTAAACTGTCAAGCGATTTTCTTCGAGCCAGACGCCTACAACTATAAAACAGTACTTTGATTCCTCGTGAAATGCTTTTAAGGCCACAGAGAAGTCTTTTTGGCTCTCAACAGGAAGATAATGGAAGTCTTCAAGTACAATGTAGCGTGAAAACTCGATGCTGTTCAGAGCGTTAATAATGTCATTCACGTCCTCTGGGTCAAGCTCAAGTGGCGTAGTAGTGGTTTCATCGGTGTTTGTGCGCTCAGCCTCCGCTCCTCCCTCTGCACCGCTGCCCAAAATCTTTGCAGCTATCTTCGCAAAGATCTTGGATTTTCCTGTCGTTGTTTTCGACGTTGACTGTGTCAACTCAAATCCGGCCTTCTTTAATATTGCCGCGTGAAGATCAGATATCTGCCACTTGTTAGAGCAGTGAATGACAATGCAGTCGTCTTCTCTGAGCGCATGCTTTCTGAGGCTTGTCTTTCCTTGCTTTGAGCTGCCAAATATAACTAGATGCTTTTCTCGTGAGAGATTGTCGACCAGCCTTACGTCTGCAGAGTCTCTCTCAACGTAGTTAAGAGGCAGATCGCGAGAAATGCCGTATACGTCAGAAGTTTGGTAGGTCACGGCTTTTTGTGGCAAGCTAGCAAAGAACCTTCCATCTGTCTAACTACTATTTGGGCGGATCCGCCCAAGTCGCACCGAGGTCCCCGGCTGTCCGCCTAAGACGCAGCGCTCGCGCGGCTGACAGGCGACAGAAGCACTGCGCCACAATGGATCTCATGGCTCAAGGTCCAAAACTTTTGCATCTTATGCGGATCCGCCTAAGATGTGTTCATCGTGTTACAAAACGCCGCCTGAAGCCCGCCAGGCTGGTTCCCCTTGCGCGCCGGCAGGTAGCCCGTGGTGGCCCCGCCGCCCGCGTACACCAGCCGGCAGAGGCTCATCAGGCCCGCCCAGGCGCCATAGCGCTGCTCCATGGTGTCGGGGTAATCGGCGGCGTCTTGCCGCAGCCGCTCGAAGATGCCGCTCACCTTGTAGTTCTGCTCATAAACCGCATCGGCGGGCATCAAGGCCTCGTCTTCGGCGTAGAGCAGGAAGACCAGCCGCATCAGCACCGTGATCAGCCCGCCATAGAGCTGCTGCGGGTCGCGCTCCGGCAGGTCGGCGAGCAGCTCCACGTCTTGGCGTTCGCTCAACTCATCGGCCCGTTGGAAGCCGCGCAGCAGCTCCCACAGAGCGGCGAGCACCTGGTCGGCCAGGGCATTGCTCACCACCGCCTGGAAGCTGCGGCTCTTCTTCAGCACATCGCTCAGGCGGTAGCCGTCGGGATCGAGAAACACCGGGCTCTGGCCCAGCAGCAGCTCCAGAGCGGCGAACATCAAGCGGCCGCCCACCTCAGCCAGCTCGGCCAGGGGGAAGGTGAGGTGGCCGGAGCTCTCGCCCTTTGGCGCCACCACCAGCCGCAGCTGGGCGCCATTGAACAGCAGGCCCGCTTCCACGCCGGTTTCACGCAGCAGCCGCTCAAAACGCTCCTGGCTGGTGGCCCGCCAAAGGTGCTCACCGCTGATGCCCTTCTGGTCCAGGGGGGCCAGTGATGGCAGCGCCTGCAGCAGCAACTGAATCCCTTCTCCATGGGCGGCCGGCACCAGGGCCGTGGGCCGCAGCGTTTCGCCCAGCTCTGGAAGGTGGCGGCTAGAGCTCTCGATCAGGCCGGGCTCGTCTTGGATCTGGTCGGCACTCCAGCCCAGGTGTTCCACCAGCAGGGTTTCCAGCTGCGGGAAGCCGCGCATTCTGGTGTCGCCGTCAGCTTCCGGTTCTGGATCGGCGGAATCACTTGCGCTGGAGAGGCCTTGAATGGCTTCGCGGTAGCGCTCCTGTCGCTCGATCAGCTCGCTGCCGCTGCGGGTCACCACCCAGCCGGCATCCACCATCGCCGCCGGCGCCACCACCAGGCCCACGGGCTGCAGATACCCCAGCCACTCCTGGTGGGCTCTCAGTTCGGGATCGGTCGTGGGGGAACGCTTCATGGCTAGCCGCTGATCGGCCAGAGGTACACAAGACCGGCCGGCTCCAGGCGATGGGTGATCACCCGAGAGCTCTCCTGGATGCGCTTCGGTTCGCTGCTCAGTTCGGCTTCGATCGTTTCCAGGCGCCGCTGCCAATGTTTTTGGTCCGCCGCTAGTTGCTTGCGCTCCTGGGTGGTGAGCTTCTGCAGGTCCAGGGCCGGAACATCGAGCTGCTCCTCAAGCCCCGGGATCAGGGCGGTGGGCTCGGCGGCGGCGGCTTGGCGATCGAGCTTCGCCAGATCCCGGTTGCGTTGCTTCACGGTGGCATTGATGCGGCTGCGCTGGGCCCGCAGCACCTCCTTGAGGGCGGCGGCCTCGGCATCGCCCCTTTGCTTCAGCAGGGCGGCGGCAACAGTTTGGGCCTGCTCGGCGGCTTGATCCAGGGCGGGCTTGAGGGCCGCCACGTCCGCCGCTGCCTGGTCCTGGAGCTGGTTGCGCAGGGTCTCGGAAATCCCCTCGGTGGTGCCTGCCTCCAGGGCCTTTCGGAGCGCATTCCCGGCCTGCTCCCGTTCGCCATCGATCAGCGGTTGGAGCACTGTTTTGCGGTCGGCACCGGGATGCCAGTCGGCGATCACGCTGATCAGCTCATCGTGCAACCGCGTGGCCCCCTGGCCGAACAGTGACAGCCGGCCCAGCACCAGCACCCGGGGTTGGGGATCACGGCTTGCGAGCACACAGGCCCGGCTCAGTTCATGGTGCAAAAAGCCTTGGCTCAGGAAGCGACTCAGCAGCCGTTGCACAAGGCGGTGCTCCAGATGGAGATGCACGGCCTCGGCGTTGAGACGGCCCGGATCGGAGAAGATCACCGGCCGCACCGGGTTCTCCTGACGCCATTGCCACAGCGGTGTGCGGCGGTCCCACACGCCCCGCAGGCTGTCGAGGGTGTGCTCCCAGCTGCGGTCGTTGCTGCTGCTCACCAGGGCTTCGGCGTTCTCCAGATGCCAGCAGGGCTGGCCCTTGCCATCACGGCCCTGCTTCAGGCCGCTCACGCCCAACAGATCGAGCGAGCAGTTGAGGGCTTCGCGGAATGGGTCGTCATCGAACCCCAGCCAGGCGTGGGATTTGGCCAGCAGTTGCCGCAGCTGGTCCTGCTCCTCCTGCAACTTCTCCACCCGCCGGCTGGCTTCCAGTTCCTCCCGGGCCCGGTTGAGCATGGCGCCGCGCTCGCTGTCGCCCTGGTCCATCGTCAGCAACTGATGCTGCAACAGCTCGGCCTTGTCGATGTCGATCCCGGCTTCGAGCACCGCATCCACCTGGCGCTGCACCAGGGGTGAGAGGGAACCGAGCTCCTGGCGGATCACCTCGGTCTTCTTCACCAGCACATCCATCACCCGGTCCTCCGGGCGGTCTTCCAGCACGAAGTAATGGCACCACACCTGGGGAGACCGCTGCAGCTTGCGGTCGATCCGGCCGTTGCGCTGCTCGAGCTTGCTGGGGTTCCAGGGAATGTCGAAGTGGATCAGATGCTTGCAGTGGTTCTGCAGGTTCACCCCCTCCCGGGCGGCATCGGTGGCGATCAGGATCCGCAGCGGCTCTTCATCGGGATCGGCATTGAACTGGGCCTTGAGCCGCTCTCGGTTGTCTTCACTCATCCCACCGGTGAAGGAGGCGATGCGGCAATCGGGGTCGTCCTCGGCAAGCAGGATCCGTAGTTGGCGCTCCAGATAGCGCTTGGTGTCCACGTAATCGGTGAAGATCAGCAGCCGGGTGGGCTGCCACGCCGCGCACGCCTCGCCGAGATTGGGGCAGAGATTGGTGCGCAGAAAGGCCTCCAACCTGATGATGCGGGGATCGGGCCGGTGGCGATTGGCTTCGGCAATCTCCCCCATCTGCTTCAACAGCTCCAACTCGCTCTGGTCGGCCTGCACGGTCTGCCGCAGGGCGGCCCGTGTCTGGGCTTCTTCCAGATTGAGGAGGTCGTCTTCGCTGAGTTCGGAGAGATCGCTGTCGCGGTCAGCGCCACCCAGGAGCAGATCCAGCTGAGCCCCAGGATTGGCCAGGGCACCACGCCGCTGCTCGTGCTTCTCGGCCAGGCTCCGCTGGTGCACCTTGAGGGTGCGGGCAAAGGCCTCGATCGAACTGAGCAGCCGCTTCTGAAGATTGGTGATCACCAGACGCTCGGCGTTGAGCTCGCGCTTGCCGGCGCCTTCTCGGATCAGCCGCTCCTCTCGCTGCTTCCGGTAGCTCTGCAGCAGCCGTGAAAGCTTGAGCTCCGGCGTGTCGGGCGGCAGGCTGCCTCTGGGGATGGCCAGCGGCTCAACGATCCGCTCGGGAAACTCCTCGCCGATGCGGCGCAGATCATCCTTGAGGCGACGCACCAACACGGTGTCCAGATCCTTGGCATCGAAGGGCACACCCCGCACGAAGCGGGCGCGCAGGCTGCGGGTGAGGCCGGAATCGATCGCGTAACGAAGGCTGTTGCTGGCTGGGGCGGCGTTGTGCGCCTCATCGAGGATCAGCAGGCTCTGGAGCGGCGCCTGGTCGTCGCCTCCCTTGCCCTCCTCCAGCCACACCCGCAGCAGGGAGGAATACTCCGGATTGCGTAGCAGCGCGTGGGAAATCAGGAAGCGGCTGGCGGTGCTCCAAGGGTTGGTGCCGTAGCCACGCTCCTGCCGCACCTTGGCCACATAGGCCCGGTCCATCACCGTGAAGGCCAGGCCAAAGCGGCTGGCCATCTCCTCCTGCCACTGGCGCAGCACCGAGGGCGGGCAGCTGATCACCACCCGGCGGATCCGCTGACGCAGCAGCATCTCCCGCAGGATCAGCCCCGCCTCGATCGTCTTGCCCAGGCCCACGTCATCAGCGATGAACAGGCCCACCCTCGGCATGAGAAGGGCCTTACGCAGCGGCTCCAGCTGATAGGCCTTCACATCGATGCCGGCCCGGTACGGGGCTTGGAACAGCTCGGCGTCGGTGGCGGTGACGCAGTTCCAACGCAGGGTGTTGAGGGAGGCCGAAAACTGTTTCGGCTGGTCAAAGCCCCGCTGGGCCACCGCCTCCCAGCTGCTCTCCCCCAGCACCTCGAAGTCGATCTCCCGCTCCCGGAACACCGTGAGCCGCGACCCGATGGCATCGTCCTCCATGCAGGCCAGCGTCACCACCGTGTCGGCGCCTGGATCTAGGGGGGCTTGCACCTCTTCCACCAGGTAGCGCCGGGTGCGGCAGCGCACCACCGCACCGGGCTTGAGCTTGATCCGCTGGCGTGAAGGTGGAGCCGTCATCGAATGGGCAGCCTGCAGTCCTGGGTGGAGTAGCGGGTTAGCGGTATCGGCACCCCAGATCGGAGCACAGTGCTGCATCAGCTGATCTCATCATCCCCCTGACTCGCCTGGATTGGAAGGGGATCCACCAGAAACGTTTTGGCGGAGCCGAAAGTATGCAAATACTGCATAGCAACGATCTGTTCGGCTCGCGAAGCCTTGGCAGGAGCATCCAGAAGCCAAGGGACTAACGGATGCGCCTTGCGAGAGAACCCATACAGAACGTAAAGGATATTGTGGGTACTTGTGTAGGTGTGTATATTCAGCAGAACTACCTGAATCAGTCCATGGTGTTCGTCCGGCGTGGCTACCCTCTCTTCGGGGTATGCTTGCTAGCCTTGATGGCCTCAGCATCTGCGGCCAGGGCTGATGAGCAGCAAGTCTTTGCCTGTATCAAGCAGTACACAGCTATGGGCATCTCAGCCGATGCAGCCTTAGCTCAATGTCAGAAAACAAGCATGGTTGGCTGCGTCCAAAAACTGCTCCAATCCAAGTTCGTGGCCAGCTCGATCAAATTTGTTTCCGGTGATGATCCCACTGCGAAACCCACTGAGAGAGGCTATCTGATCGATATCGGCAACACCGAGAGCCGCTGGCTTGAAGGAAAGCAGTGGCAGGGAAAAGGATGCGCTGCTTTTACTCAGGGCCCCTACAAGCGCCAAAGCGATAAGAACACCACCTTCTGGAGTTCTGAGCGATCCTATGAATGGTTCCGGCAGGGGTGGTGCAAGAAGAGCAGTATTGAGCTTGAACAGCCCTACAGCCTTGAGGAAGCCAAGCTGCGTTGCGAGCTTGGCATATTCAATTCAACTCCTGCCGCACCTGCGGCTCCTTCTACTGGCCCCAAAAGCATCAACTAGCAGCTGGGGCCCGGGTGGTGCCGAAGGAAGTGGCAGTTCATGCAGGCGTGGCGGCTTCGGTTGGTGCGAAGCACGTCCTGATCGCTCCTTGGCCAGCTAAAAGAGCGCCTCGATGCGGGCCGGTAGCTTCACTTGGCTGATGCCTTCACCAAAGGCTTGTTAAATGGGGCCAGGCGCCTGGGATGAGAAAACTGATGAAGGGCCGTCGCTCCAGGGCTCCTTGTTCCAGTTGCCGTGTGGCCATGCATCTTGACCCCCCAGCGTTCGCGGGCCTCCAGCAGCCGCACCTGCAGGCCCAGGCGGTGCAGCTTCCTGGAGCAGATGAGCTGCCACGCCGATGAACCCTATCGCGACCTTACCAGTAGAGCGAATGCCGCCGAGATTCTGGAGCAGCGCCGTAGTGCCCAGGCAAGGGCCTGGCCCGCAGCGAACGCAGGACCAGCAGCGCCTGGCGCAAAAGCTGGAGAGTTTAAAAGGGCTGGCAAAGTAGACAAGCTGGATCGAAAGGTGCGATCGCTGACAACCCAAGAGCGAAGCTGGAAAAAATCGGCTGGCGGTATCAACCGCGGGGCCATATCAGATGCCCCCTTTCCATCGCCCCCTTTCCATGTTTTGAACAACCCCTATCCTGAGGCGCAGCCGGCGACTCCAGGCCAGGGCAGCAGCAGCCCCGGCGAACGGTAAAGGGCCTGGAGCGGCGGGAGCCGAAATCGTCACCGGACCCTCAGCGAAGGTTCCGCCAAGGGGGACTTGCGCCACCACAGGAGCTGCTCCGAGCAGAGCATTCAGCGAGCCGGAGTTGCCGGCCGTGATCGTCAAGCCGCCTCGAAAACGGAAATCGATCGCCGAGATCACTTGGCGAGCTCGGATGTCGCCAGAGGGATCGGGGCTCCACCAATCAGCGATGAATCCCCCTCGCCAGGACACGGGCGGCCCCGCATGGCTCCCTGTCGCCGTGAACAAGGGAGAGCTGTCGTTGCTCACGTTGTCGCCGCTGAAAACCAGGGATAGATCGGCATCGAACGTTGCGGGGATCCCCAAGGCGCCCATGGCAGCGGCGATCGCTGGGGAACTGGTGGCAAATTCCAGTTGAAAATTATCAATCCCGTTGCCGGCGATAGCATCGAAGTCTTCGGCATCGCTCCGTGCGGTGATCACCCCGATTTGTGAATTCACCACGGGCCCAAGCGTGATGCTGCCGAGGCTGGCATTGCCACAAGCCACACTCCGGATGATGATCTGGGCCTCGGTAGGCCCTGGGGTCGAACCGAAACCACCAAATCCGTAACGAGCCCCATAACCTGCAGGTAATAACGGCATGAGAGCCGACCGGTCAACCGTTGTCACCCCGATTGACTCATGGCACAAACCCGAGTAACCGATCTGCAGATTTCCTGCCGCTTTTGCCTGTCGCTCCGATCCAATCAGGCTGGTGGCCAAGATTAGGCTACCGCCCAAAAAAGCGGACCTGAGGGTTTTATACAATTGCAGTCTCAACAGAATTTATTTTTTCGATCTTCTTTATTGTACAAGCACATCAACATAGTCGACTCACAGCCGTTCTGATTCCATGACACCGCTGCTCCGGGGTTCCTGGTTCCAGTCGAGGATCACCAGTACCTCGGGCTCGCCGGCCTGGGCCCATTCCTTGGGGTCATTGCCCTGCTCAATCACGGCTCCAGCGCCCTGATGGCAGTGCCTGCGGGGCCGAGCCTCGGCGGCAGCCGTATACGACCCTGCGACCAACCCGACCACGCCATCGCAGCCGCTGCCTGATACTCCGAAGAAGGGTGCGAGACAGGCACCTAGATTTCGCCGCAGTAGCCCAAGCCCCATGCTCGCCGTTGCCGTTCTGGCCGCCGGAAAGGGCACCCGCATGAAGAGCGACCTGCCCAAGGTGCTCCAGCCCCTGGCCGGCGCCACCCTGGTGGAGCGGGTGCTGGCCAGCTGTCGCCACCTGCTCCCACAGCGCCAGCTGTTGATCGTGGGCCACCAAGCCCAAAGGGTTGAGCGTTCGTTGAGCAGCGTGCCAGGCCTGGAATTCGTGCTGCAACAACCCCAGAACGGCACCGGCCATGCGGTGCAGCAGCTGCTGGAGCCACTCAGCGGCTTCCAGGGCGAGCTGCTGGTGCTCAACGGCGATGTGCCCCTGCTGCGTCCCAGCACCCTGGAGGAGCTGCTGGCCAAGCACCGCAGCAGCGGCGCCGCCGTGACCCTGCTCACGGCCCGCCTGGCCGACCCCAGCGGCTACGGCCGGGTCTTCGCCGACGAGCAGGGGCGGGTGAGCGGCATCGTGGAGCACCGCGACTGCAGTGAGGAGCAGCGCCGCAACACCCTCACCAATGCCGGCATCTACTGCTTCGACTGGGCGAAGCTGGCGGCGGTGCTGCCCCTGCTCTCCACCGACAACGACCAGGGCGAGCTCTACCTCACCGACACCGTGGCGATGCTGAGCCCGGCGGTGCACCTGGAGGTGTCCGACCCGGACGAGATCAACGGCATCAACGACCGCCTGCAGCTGGCCCAGTGCGAGACCGTGCTGCAGGAGCGGCTGCGGCGCCACTGGATGGCCGAGGGGGTGAGCTTCACCGATCCGGCCAGCTGCACCCTCAGCGAGGGCACCCGCTTCGGCCGCGATGTGCTGGTGGAACCCCAGTGCCACTTCCGCGGCGCCACCCAGATCGGCAACGGCTGCCGCATCGGGCCGGGCTGCCTGATCGAGAACAGCAGCCTCGCCGATGGGGTGGAGGTGCTCTATTCCGTGCTGCGCGATAGCAGCGTCGAAACGGACTGCGTGGTGGGTCCCTATGCCCAGCTGCGAAACGGCGCCCACCTGGAGGCCGGCTGCCGGATCGGAAACTTCGTGGAGGTGAAGAACAGCAGCCTGGGGGCCGGTGTGAAGGCCAATCACCTGAGTTACCTGGGCGATGCCGACCTGGGCGCCAACGTGAATGTGGGCGCCGGCACGATCACCGCCAACTTCGATGGCGTTCACAAGCACCGCACCGTGATCGGCGCCGGCAGCAAGACCGGCGCCAATTCCGTGCTGGTGGCTCCGATCACCCTGGGAGCAGAGGTGACCGTGGCGGCCGGCTCCACCCTCACCCAGAACGTGCCCGACGGCGCCCTGGCTTTTGGGCGAGCCCGGCAGGTGGTGAAGGAACGGCGCCAGACTTCCAGCCCAGCAAGCTGAAGGGGCTCCGTTATCAGCATGCCGCAGACCAGTCGCATGCCGCAGACCAGGCACTCTGATCGCCGCAGACCTCGCCACTGGCGCCAAGACCTTCGGGCCATCGGCCTACTCGCCCTGGTGGCCCCCCTGATCTCCACCGCTCCGGCTTTGGCCTTGGAGGAGGTGGTGATCGAGCTCCCCCTGCTGAAGACCCAGCTCACGGTGAAGCTGCGAGAGCTGAAGTCGGCGGAAGCCCTACGCCAGGGCAACAGCGACCTGGCGGAGCTCGATCGCGCCAGCAACGGCGCCGTGGGCCGCCAGGTGATCGAGCTGCTGCGTCAGCCGGTGCCCCTGAGCGTGAAACAGGTGGCCGACGGTTCGGTGGGGTCGCCGCTGGTGGAGCAGGCCATGCTCGTGCTCTCCTCGATCGGATTCGTGGAGGGCCGGAGCGCCGATCTCAGCGGCCGCACCCTGACTGAGGCTCTGCGCCAGGCCGCGAGCGACGGTGAGCCCACCCTGCTGAGCCTGTTGAAGGCGATCCCCGGCCAGCGGCTCACGCTCGATCTCGGCCGAACCCGGCAGCTGTTCAATCGGATGCTGAGGCAACGCCAGCAGGCCGAGTCCCTTCTGGCTGTTACCCCCGCTGTCTCGCCACCCGCCTCGCCACCCCTCTCGCCACCGCTTGTCCCAGCCGTCTCAGCAGCGACCACGGCCAGTCCCATTGCCGGGAGTGCCGTGGGCCGTCGCATCGTGACCCTGCCGGTGCCGCACCGACCCGATCCCCTGGAGATCATGCTGGTGGAGCCGGCGAGCGCGTCCAACGGCAGGCTCGTGTTGATCTCCCATGGCCTCTGGGATAGCCCCGCCGCCTTCGAGGGCTGGGGGATCCTGCTGGCCTCCCGGGGTTACAGCGTGGCGCTGCCCCGCCATCCCGGCAGTGACAGCAGCCAGCAGGAGGCCGTTCTGGCGGGGCAGTCTCCGCCGCCGGACCCTGAGGAGCTGGCCCGCCGTCCCAAGGATCTGATCGCGCTTCTCGATGCGATCGAGGCGCGTCGCCTCGGATTCAGCCATCCTGTGAATGGGCGGCGGGTGGTGGTGCTGGGCCACTCCTGGGGGGCCACCACCGCCCTGCAGCTGGCGGGGCTCCAGCCGAGCAAGCAAACGCTGCTCCAACGCTGTTCGGACCTGGACGATCCGGATCGCAACCTCAGCTGGACCCTGCAGTGCAGCTGGCTGCGCGGCGTCCGCTACGCCGGCCTCGCCGATCCGCGGGTTGTGGCGGTGGGGGCAGTGAGTCCGCCGATGTCGCTGCTGTTCGCCAGGGGATTCACCAGCGAGCAGGGTGGTCGGGTGCTGCTGGTGAGCGGCAACCGCGACTGGGTGGTGCCTCCCGATCCCGAAGCGATCGCGCCGATGCGCTGGGGGAGAGCAATCGGCAATCAGCTCGTGTTGGTGCAGGGCGGCGACCATTTCAATCTGCGGCCGCAGGGCGCGGCCGATGGCGGCGTGCTCGGTCTGTTGCTGTTCGCCTGGACCGAGGCCGCCTTTGCGGCCGGACCTGCCGTGCGCCCGGCCCCAGGAGCCTCCCCACTCCTGCCCGCTCAGGGGTGGGGGAACGGGGATCTGCCGATGGCCGATGTCACCGGCCGTTTGGGCAACCCTTGAGAATCGTGCCTGGCCTTCCCGCCCCACGCCGGTTCGCCGGGGGCACCGACCCTCCTCCACGCCCCATTGGTGCGCCTCTCGATCCACCAAGCCGCTAGCCCGCCCATTGACCTTCCGATCAGCCCAGCCGCTCCTGCAGCAGCGGAAGCAACCGCTCCAGCGCCACGCCGCGGCTCGCCTTGAGCAACAGGGCATCGCCTGGCCGTAGCCAGCAGAACAGGGGCTCGAGCGCCTCCTCGGGCCGCGCCACCCGCACCAGCCGCTCCAGACCAGCGGCCGCCTTCAGCATCGCCGCCCCTTCGGCGCCCCCATCCACGATCACCAGACCCTCCAGGCCCAGGTTGCGGGCGCGCTCGGCCACCTGGCGATGCAGCGCCAGGCTGCTCTCCCCGAGCTCAAGCATCGTGCCCAGCACCGCATAGCGGGCCGCCCCGGCCGGCAGGGGCTGGGCGGCTAACATGTCGAGGGCCGCCAGCATCGCCTCAGGCGAGGCGTTGTAGGTCTCATCCAGCACGGTCACGCCACCCAGCTGCAGCCTCCGGTTGCGGCCGCCCGGCACCTCCACCGTCAGGTTGCTCAGGGCTGCGGGCGCCACCCCCAGCTCCAGTGCTACCGCCAGAGCCAGCAGCAAATTGCAGGCGTTGTGGCGGCCCGCCAGGGGCAGGGTGATCGGCGGCAGGCCCTCCACCTCAAGGCGCTCAAGGGCCTGGCGCTCAGTGGTCAGGTGCTCGGTGTCCAGGTGCTCGGTGTCCAGGCGCTCGGCTTCGGGGCGCTCGCTTTCGCTGCCAGAGGCTGGGGAGGGCGCCACCAGCCGGCCCACCAGGTCGGGCGGCGGCGTTCCTGGCACCAGCTCGTCGTCGGCCAGAGCCACCCGCTGCACCCTGCCGCTCCAACTGGCGGCCAAAGCCCCCTCCAGCAGTGAATCGCCGGCCGGGATCACCACCAGACCATCGGACCGCAGGGCCGCGCTGATCTCACACTTGGCGGTGGCGATCGCCTCGCGGCTGCCGAGCCGGCCGATGTGGGCGGTGCCGATGTTGGTGATCACGGCCACGTCGGGCTCGGCGCAACGACTCAGCCGCTCGATTTCACCGAGGCCCCGCATCCCCATCTCCACCACCAGGGCACGGGTGGTGGCATCGGCCTTCAACAGGGTGAGCGGGGCCCCCACATCGTTGTTTTCGTTGCCGCTGCTGGCCACCACCGGCCCCAGGCAGGCCAGGGAGGCGCGGATCAATTCGCGGGTGGTGGTCTTGCCGGCCGAACCCGTCACAGCCACCACCGGCACACCCAGTTGGCGGCGCCAGAGGCGGCCGAGTTCCTGATAGGCCAGCAGCGTGTCGTCCACGAGCCACACGGGCCGGCCGAGGGCAAGCACGGCCTCAAGCTGCTTGGGGCTCAAGCGGTCGCGCTGGGCCACGGCGGCGGCGGCCCCGCCGGCCAGGGCCGTCTCCAGAAAGCGATGGCCATCAAACCGCTCCCCCAGCAGCGGCACGAACAGGGCCCCGTTCAGATCGGCGCGGCTGTCGGTGCTCACGGCAGCCAGGCTGGCGGGACGCCGGCTTGGCTCACCGAGGGGCTCGCCCCAGAGCGCCAGCAGGGGATCCAGGGGCAGGGTCATCGAGGGGTGGAGTCGGCGTCGAGCAGGATCATGCCCGAGCCCACCCGGGCGGGCCGGGCTAGCAGGCCTCCGGCCGGCTCCACCAGTTCAAGGCGCTCGTAGCCCAGCTCCCGAGCGCGCTCCAGCCAGCGCTCCGCCAGGCTGCGGCGCTCGGCAAGGGGCAGAGCGCCATACCCGCCGGCCAGCCGCAGCCGCAGCAGACCTTCCGCGGGCCGTTGCTCCAGAGCCAGAACCCAGGCGGGAGGGTCGGCCCCCACCAGTTCAGCCAGGGGCGAAGCAGCTGACGCCGCCGCAGGGTCGGCAGCACCGCCGGCAGCACTGTCGGCAGCGCCCTCGGCACCGGGTCCGCCCCCGGAACCCAGCGGGGAGGAATCACCAGCAACGGTCCGGGATGGGGCGCCAGCGGGCCACGGGGTCGGCAGACCCGTGGATCTGCCACCCCGATCAACAGGTCTGACAGCCGCCGCTGGGTCCCCAGCCGAACCCGTGTCCTCCGGGATCACCAGAGTCGAGGGAGGCGGCGCCGCAGCGACATCGCCCTGGAGTTGATCGGCCTGAAGAGGATCTGGGGCCTGGCTGGCGCCGGGGCTTCCCGGGGGCCAGGAGCCCGTCCCCTGACCGGGAGCTTGCGGGGCCGCAGCCGGAGACCGCTCGGCCGCAGGGTCCGCAGGCGGCCCTCCCCGCCCTCCCGGCAGCCGCAGGGCCAATCCCACCAGCAGCAGCAGGCACAGTGCCAGCAGCAATGGCCAGAACAAGGCGGCCAAACCCCTGGGCCAGAAGGCCGGTGTGGCCAGAGTGCCCTCGCCATTGAGCCGCCAGATTTCCTGGGCCTTCAGCCTGGCAGTGGCGACCACGGCGGCCAGGTCGGTGGCCAAACGCCTCCAGGGATCCTCATAGGGAGCCGGCAGGGGGGAGGAAGGTTCCTCCCGGGAGGAAGGTTTCTCGCGGTAGGAAGGTTGCTCGCGGGAGTACGCAGGGGATGCCATGGAGTCCGGTTCCTGAACGGGAACGGTCGCCGCTCAGGGGTCGTTCAACCCTCGCTGAGGCGGCGCAGCAGCGAGAGGGGATTGCGGGAACGGGGCGGCTCGGAGTCCGGGCCGATCTCCAGCTCCTGGTTGGTGACTCCCTGGCGCAGGCTGGGGTCAGCCCCCTGCCCCTGGGAAAAGCGCTCCACCTCCTCAGCCGCCGGGGTGGGTTCCTTCAACCCGCACACCTCGCGGTACATCGCGTCGTATTCCCGGGCTGAACGCTCCCAGCTGAAGTCCTGCTCCATGGCGCGGCGCTGCAGTTCGTGCCAACTGTCGGCATGGCGGAAGGCTTCCCAGGAGCGCACGATCGCTGTGTAGAAGTCCACTGGCTCGTAGCGGTCGAAGCAGAAACCCGTGCCGGTGTGGGCGCGGGGATCGTGGGGCGGCACCGTGTCCACCAGCCCGCCCACCTTGCGCACCACCGGGATCGAGCCGTAGCGCATCGCCAACAGCTGGCTGATGCCGCAGGGCTCGAAGCGGCTGGGCATCAGGAAGGCATCCGTGCCGCCGTAGATCAGGCGGGAGAGGGAATCGTCATAGGTGAGGAACACCGAGAAGCGGCCGGGGTGGCGGGACGCCATCTGCCAGAGGCCCGATTCGTAGCCGCGATCGCCCGTGCCGAGCACCACGAACTGGCTGTCGGTGTAGGCCAGCACCCGATCGGCCACCTGCAGCAGCAGGTCCACCCCCTTCTGGTCCACCAGACGGCTCACCATGCCCATCAGGTAGGTGTCGGGATTGACCGTCAGTCCCATCCGCTCCTGGAGCAAGGCCTTGTTCGCCGCCCGGCCCTCCAGGTTGCGGGAGCTGAAGGTGGAGGCCAGGGCCGAGTCGGTGGACGGATCCCAGTCGCTTGTGTCGATGCCGTTGAGGATGCCGCGCAGCTTGCCGCTGATGTAGTTCAGCAGCCCCTCGAGCTTCTCGCCGTACTCGGAGGTGCGGATCTCCTGGGCGTAAGTGGGCGACACCGCATTGACGCGGTCGGCATAGAGCAGGGCCGCCGCCATCGTGTGGTCTCCCTGCATGTACCAGGGGCACCAGGTCATGCGGTCGAGCTTCCAGCGCCAGGGCCCCTGGTACCTGAGGTTGTGGATGGTGAAGACCGTGCTGATCTCCGGGTCCTGATGCATCCACACCGGAATCATGCCGGTATGCCAGTCGTGGCAGTGCAGCACCTGGGGCTTCCAGCCACCGTTCCAGGCAAATTCAGCGGTGGCGCTGGCAAAGAAGGTGAAACGCCAGTCTTCATCTTCACCGCCATAGATCCGCTCAGGATCGAACACGGGATGACCCACCAGATAGATGGGCAGGCCATTGGTGGGATGTCGGGTCTCGAAGATGGAGAAGTCGGTGCCCATGGTGTGGCCGCGCCAGATCGGCTCCGGGCTGATCTGCAACCGGCTCCACAATTTTCCATAGCCCGGCATGATGATGCGCACGTCATGGCCCAGGTCCGCCAGGGCCGGCGGCAGGGATCCCACCACGTCGCCCATCCCCCCCACCTTGACCATCGGGGCGCATTCGGCCGCGGCGAAAAGAACCCGCATCCTTCCAAGGCATGGTGGGCGCCAGTTTACGGACCTCATCTGCCGGCACTCAGCCGGATTCGGTCCTCAGGGGAGCACGGTGACCGGTGTGCCGATCGATACGAAATCGAACACCTGCCGCACATGCTCCTCATACAGACGCACGCAGCCGTGGGAGAGGGCCTGGCCCACGGTCCAGCGATGGGGGGTGCCGTGGAAGCCGGCCACCACACAGCCCTTGACATCGAGCATGTGTTCACCGTCCCAGCCGCGACGTCCCAGGCAGTCCTGATGGAAGCCGATCCAGCGGCTGCCGAGGGGATTGGCTGGGCCGGCTGGGGTGTGCGTGCCCTTCTCTGGGTGCTCCCACACGGGATTTTCCGTCTTGTTCAGCACCTGAAACCGACCCACCGGCGTTTCCCAGCCCGGCATGCCGACGGCCACAGGAAAACGACGCACCAATCGCCCGTTCTCCAGGAGGCTGAGCAGGCGCCGCTGGCGATCGAGGATGAGGGCCCGATCCAGTGGAGTGGCGGGGCCTGTGGCAGCGGGGGATGGCGCGGTAGCCGGCGGGGCTGAGGGGCTGGCCGGGGGCGCCACCGTGGCGCGGGCTGCAGGGGCGGGGGTAGCGGCGGCGGCGGCCGTGGGCGATGGCGCGAGGGAAGGCGCGGGAGCAGCGCCTGGTGAGGGGCCGCTGGGACCCTCCAGGGCTGCCGGAGCCAGCGGCAGCGGGAGCGGGGACGGTGCCGCTGGAATGGGGTCGCCGCCGATGCTCAACGGTTCCGGTCCCAGCAGGGCCGCCGCGCCTAGGGGTGGTGGTGCCACCAGCAACGCTGGCGAAGCGGCCTGCTCGGCAAGGGCTGAGGCAGGCGGGAGGGGCTGGGACTGCCCTGGGCTGGTCAGCGACGGCAGCAACCAGATCAGCAGGAGCGGGGCGAGATGCAGGCGGAAGCGACATAGGCCCAGGGGCCGACCGGCCAGAGAGAAACTCTCCGCCAGCGGACGAAACCGGTGGCCAAGCTCGCCCTGCATGGGCCTGAGCGATGAAGGGAACACGGATCCCGGAAGGCGGCCAAAGTTCTGAATAATGCGCACCTTACCCAGCCCAGCCAGAGGCTGACGAACGTCATGGCAACCACCCACTCTGGGAAAAATCGGGATCCCGCTTCTCCAGGAAGGCATTGCGACCCTCCTGGCCCTCGGCGGTCCGGTAAAAGAGATGGGTGGCCTGCCCCGCCAGCTCCTGGATGCCGGCCAGTCCGTCGGTTTCGGCGTTGAAGGCCGCCTTCAGGCAGCGGATCGCCGTGGGGCTATGGGCCAGCACCTCCCGGGCCCAGGCCACCCCTTCGGCCTCCAGACGCTCCAAGGGAACCACCGCATTCACCAACCCCATGGCCAGGGCCTCACGGGCGTCGTAGCGGCGACAGAGAAACCAGATCTCCCGAGCCTTGCGCTGCCCCACCACCCGGGCCAGGTAACCGGCGCCGAAGCCCCCGTCAAAACTGCCCACCCGGGGCCCGGTCTGGCCGAAGACGGCGTTATCGGCCGCCAAGCTGAGGTCGCAGAGCAGGTGAAGCACCTGGCCACCGCCGATCGCGTACCCGGCCACCAAGGCGATCACCACCTTCGGCAGGCTGCGGATCAGGCGCTGCAGGTCGAGCACGTTGAGTCGGGGCAGGCCCGTGTCGTCGAGGTAACCCCCGTCGCCCCGCACGCTCTGGTCGCCGCCGGCGCAGAAGGCCCACACCCCATCGGCGGCGGGGCCGTCGCCGGTGAATAGCACCACCCCGATGCCGGGGTCATCGCGGACCCGGGACAAGGCATCACAGAGCTCCTGCACCGTGCCTGGTCGGAAGGCGTTGCGCTTTTCAGGTCGGTTGATGCTGATCCGGGCGATGCCCTCCTCGCTGCGCAGGAAGCGGATGTCGCGGTAGGTGCCTACGGCTTCCCACTGCACCGGGGCCGGTTGGCTGGCGGGGGGCGCTGCGCTCATCTGGAGGCGGAACCGAGTGCCGCCATTGTGCGCAGCCGGCGGCGCAACTCGGCATCGTGGCGACGATCCGTACGCACCACCAACAGGCTGAAGGGCTGGGCCAGGGCCCAGGCCAGATCCGCCGACAGAGCTGCAGGGGAGGCGCTCAGACGGGCCGGCACGCCGTGGGCATGGGCCAGGGCGAGGGGATCCACCGGCTGGGGCATCGCGAAAAGACGATCAAAATCAAGCAACTCGGCGGGCTCGATGCGGATCGGCAACTGCTCGAAGATGCCGCCGCCGCCGTTGTCGATCACCAGCACCGTGAGCCTCCCCTGCAGCTGGGGCCGCCACAGCCAGCCGTTGGCGTCGTGCAGGAGGGCCAGATCGCCGCTGATCAGCAGACAGGAGCCCAGGGCCTCCGCCAGGCCGCAGGCCTCCGAGAGGGTTCCATCAATTCCTGAGGCGCCGCGAAAGCCCACAATGGGCCGGGATGGGGCCGCGGGATCGGCGAAGGTCTCCCAGTCCCGCACCGGCGAACTGTTGGCCAGCATCACCGCCAGCCCAGGCGGCAGCAGGCGGCTGAGATGGCGGGCAAGGGCGGGTTCATTCCATGCAGCGGCCGAGCGCGGATCCGTGCTGAGCGCCTGATCCAGCAGCGCCTGCAGCCTGTTCTCCGCGTCTCGCCAAGTTGTCGCCAGACGGCAGGCAGCGGCGGATGGCGCCACCGAGGGGCCGTTGAGCTGGCCCCCCACCCAGGCCTGCAAGCCCGCGGCCGTCTGAGCCCTCACCACCGCCAGGGGATCGAGGGGTCGCGAGTCCCCTTCACTCACGAGCACCTGCTCGGCATCCAGGCCCGCCAGCCACCGCTCCAGCCGGCGGCTGGCGGGCAGGCTTCCGAGCCGCAGCACCTGGGAGGGGGCGAGATCCGGATCCGGGGACTCCAGCAGGAGGTCGTAGCCGCCCACGCAGGAGAGTTGCGGCTGTCCCCGCAGGCCGGAGAGGGGATCGGCGAGCACGGGCCAGCCGCTCCGCCGCTGCCAAAGGATCAGGGCATCCAGGTGGGTGTGCCAGGCGTGCGGGCTGCCCCGCCAAGGGCCGGCCACCACCACCCCGGGACGGTCGGGATCGAGGGCGGGAAGGGCCGCTGAGGGGCTGGCAGCAGCCCTGGCCCCATCGACCGAGCCGGCCGGGTCGGCAACCGAGCTGGGCGGAGCTGGCATGGTCGTAGGCGCGCCCATCGAAAGCGCAGGCTCACCCAGAAGGGCAGGCCCCATCGCGAGGGAGCCGGCCAGGGAGGCCAGGGAGGCGGCACCGACGTGCAGGGGTTCCTCGAAGGGCAGGTTGAGGTGCACGGGGCCAGCCGGAAGCGCTCCGTTCCCCCCGAGGCTCCTGAGATAGGCCTCGGCAGCCAGCGCCTCCACAGCGGCAGGCTCCATCCCCCCCATGCCGGTTCCGGATGCCTGGCCGAACCAACGGCAGCTCCCCCTGAGGAAGTCCTCCTGGTTCACGCTCTGGTTAGCCCCGCATCCCTTGAGCCGATCCGGGCGGTCGGCGCTGAGCAGCAACAGGGGGATGGCTCCATGGTGGGCCTCCACGCAGGCGGGCAACAGCTGGGCCACCGCCGATCCGGAGGTGGTGATCACGGCGGCGGGCACGCCTGTGGCCCGGGCGAGCCCAAGGGCGAAGAAGGCGGCCGAACGCTCGTCGAGGGCGGTGTGCAGATGGAGTCGCCGATGCTGGAGCAGGCCCGCCGCTAACGCCAGCGGGGCCGAACGGCTGCCCGGGCACAGCACTGCGTGCCCGAGGCCGGCCCGCTGGAGGGCTCCCAGGAGCAGCAGGGCGGCCCTGAGGTTCGCTTCGGCCCGATCGGCAGGGGAGGATTCCGCGGCCACGGCGGCAGGGACGAGAGGATGGATGCATGGATCATCCTCACGAGGCCCCGCCGATGGACGACGGCAGTTCAAAGCCGACTGCGCAATCTCCGGCAGGACCCGGATCGGTTGAGCTGCCCCGGGGCGGGCTCCGGAACCAGGCCGAAGCGCTGGCCTCTGGACCCACGAACGGCCTTCGAAGTCAGCTGCTCTCCCTGCTTCTCTGGCTGATGGTGGCGCTGCTGCTGCGCTGGCTGGTGGTGGAACCGCGCTGGATACCCTCTGGATCGATGCTTCCGACCCTCCAACTGCAGGACAGGATCCTGGTTGAGAAGGTCCGCCCCCACCTCGGCCGCAACTTCAAGCCCGGCACGGTGGTGGTGTTCCATCCCCCCGCCCAGCTGGTTGATGCGGGCTATAGCCCCAGCTCCGCATTGATCAAGCGTGTGGTGGCAGGCCCCGGTGACCGGGTCGAGATCCTGGCGGGGAGGCTGCTGCGCAACGGCGCTCGGGTGGAGCCCGACTGGAATGCCGAGGCGATGGACTACGAATTCGGACCGGTCGTGGTTCCTCCGGGCCACCTGCTGGTCCTGGGGGACAACCGCAACGCCAGCCTCGACTCCCATGTCTGGGGGCCCCTGCCCCGCCAGGAGGTAATCGGCACGGCCTTCTGGCGCTACTGGCCCCTGCAGCGCTTTGGCCCGATACGGTCCCTATCCAGTGAGCCCCCTGGGGGAGTCTGATCAGCTGCGGTATGGTTCTCCGCAAACCCGGGGCCAGCATTGGTCCGGGGACTGGCCAGCCGAGCGGGAGTCCCATGTTCAATCCGGAGTTCCTGACCAGCGACAACGAGGCGATCAGCGGCAATTCCCTGATCCAGTACCTGCAGGAGCAATCCCCGGATGTTCTGCAACGGGTGGCCCGCTCCGCCAGTGGCGACATCCAGGACATCATTCGCCACAACGTGCAGGGACTGCTGGGGATGCTCCCCGGCGACCAATTCGACGTGAAGATCCAGACCAGCAGAGACAACCTTGCCGGTTTGCTGGCATCCGCCATGATGACTGGTTATTTTCTGCGCCAGATGGAGCAGCGGATGGAGTTGGAGGGGGCTCTGATCGGAACAGGCCAGGCCGATCCCCTGCATTCCGACGACCCTGGCCCGCTCAGGCTCTGAAACCAGACAGGCGGTCGAGACCGCCATCCCATGGCCCCGACGGGAACAGTCATAGCTGACATTGCTGTGACACCCCTACATTCCGGCCTCAAACCATCCTCTTGACCTGAGTTTGCTTTAGGATTGGCGGATCGATCAAAAAATCTACATGGCATTCACCTCATCGTTAAAACAGGTCGTCCCCGTATCTGTGAAGCACAAGATCAAGGACCTGATCGGCATCAAGGATACACCTGCCGTGATCCAGAAAAAGCCCATTGAGTTCTGGATCGATGTGGTGAGCGGTTGCAATCTCCGCTGCACGGCCTGCCCAGTGGGCATGCCCGAGTTCTCCAATAGCATCGGACAATCGCTGCGTGAAATGGAACCCGATATGTTTGAAAAAATATGCATCAAGGCAAAAGAAGATACAGGTGGCAATCTACGCATGGGATTGTACAACTGGACAGAGCCCACCCTTCACTCTCGTCTCGACGATCTGATCGGGATCGCTATTAAGCATGGCATCCCATGCGGGATCTCTTCGAATTTAAATCATGATTACGACTGGTCAAAACTGAAGCCCTACCAGCTCTGGAACCTGACCATCACCGTGTCTGGCTTCACTCAAAAAACCTATGCGATCAATCACCGCGGTGGGCGCATTGAACCTGTTCTCGCCAACCTGATCCGAATTTCCGAGACCCTCTCAGACTGGGAAAGCTACAAAGATATCGACGTTCGCTACCTGGTGCATCGAGACAACAAACACGAAGTGCACCTCTTCAAACACTTTTGCGACAAGCTTGGTCTGAAATTTACCCCCTATCATGCTTACTACATGCCGATCGACCGCATGTTTGAGGGCCTCGAGGGCGTTCCGGATGGCTTTGATTACATCGAATATTCTCCCCAAATGGTAAGCCAAGCCATCGGCACGCATCGCTCCCAGCGATGCTTCATGCGTGATTCGCAGGTCACTCTCGATATGGATGGCAATTATTCGGTCTGCTGTGTAGAATCCCCATCATCGCCAAGATTGGGCAACTACCTTGACGACAGCTATTCCGCCATGCAGAAAGCTCGCGTCACCAGTGAACTATGCGCCAAATGCACCCAGAAAGGCATCAACATTTTTGCAACCTATGGATACGAAGAACCAAAGGAGATCCAGGAAGCTATAAAAGAAACTTTACATTCCGATCTAGATAGCTTACTTTTTCCCACCAGCAATTAGACTCAGATTTTATATAAGCAACCAGATTGATGGCTAAAAAGTTGCGAGCTACCCAACCTGAACCAGTAAATACTGTATGCACTGTTGACAACAACTGCATCCGGCATGTTACTGTGAGCCTGAAGCCTTCCGACAGCCAGAATAAGCAGCAAATATAATTGCTATAAATTTCACGGGAGACTTGAGCTCGCTGAAAGAGATAAATTCAACTGTGCTTGGATCTTTTTTTCATCAGTATCAATGATCCTAGTTAGCCCTACCAAGTAGGCCCTCCCGTATTCGGCCTCATCTGTAAGGCAACTTCCGTCTGCTGATTCTATCTTTTCTCCCTCCACTGTGAGTGATCCGAATCTTGACCAGCAACGCACACACGTCTAGGCACGTCCCCGGATTCTCCCTACTTCAATGCAGGCGTTTTGTTGAGTGACATTAAACTATGGCAAAATGAATAGTTTTTGAATAAAAAATCTACATTTTGCTACGGCAAATCTGGAGAGAGACTTAATAGCCGGGATCAAGATGAACTGAAAGGCAGCTCGAAAAACAAGCGATCTGCAGAGCTTCATCGGACATAAAGCATCCGTTAATAAAATAGCACAGCAAAGATATCCTATATCGACCACTAACAAGTGTGACGCTAAGGCAAGGATTTCGAGGGCTTTTTTCGTGGATCAGGGATTCAAATCTAGCGAGGCTAAGAAGTTCCTAACGGCATACACCTGAATACGCTGAATCTTCCCAGACGTAGTAAGGAGCGACTATCCTTAACATAGCCCTGATCCGGAAGTGAGCTAAATATATTGTAGGGGATGGACTCAGCTAGGCTCTTGAAAACCGGTATTTGTTCTGGAGCTTGGCGACACAGGGAGTTGAAGAAACGCAAGCTTGGTCTAATCGACGACTTTAGGGTAAGGAGTTACAGCTGTATCACTGAATCCACCGAGCCTTGCAGGCAGCATACGCTTAATATCCCAGACATGAGAAGCTAGCCAGCGCTGGTGTACGTTAAGGCCATTGTCGATAACCAGATCGAGCCTGTATCCGCCATTGTTAATGGCCCTGGCAATTTCGGTAACATTGGAGGTAGAACTGACCAATCCATGACATCGGCTGAGGATTAAAGTATCTGTCAAGATCTCACGACCCAACAAATAACGGTGCTTTGGCCTCGGGTTGATGCGGTATGCATTGACAGGCGAGCGAGTGCGAAAATGGGGTAGGGAGAACACTCGCTGTCCGTAACGAGAAACCAGCATATCAAGATAGTCCAGATCTTCCGTTGCCAAGAAGATACGCGAAAATCCAGTTAGATCGAGGGCCCGATCTATCGCCGAAAAAATTTGCTGACTCGTGGGCGAAAGTGGATGGTAAGGCATGGTCTTTTGTTCTTGTCCACGGAAGTGCACACCAAGAATCAATCCATCAGTAGCAAGGAAGCGGATGGTTTCTTGGACATCGCATTCAATCTCATCTACTGGCTTTAGTACAGTCGCAGCAATATCTCGAAGCTGCTGAACCTGGGAAATCAGCATCTTTCGCGGATAACCCGAGGGAAAGCCAGGCGATGAACCTAAACAATAGGGTGCTTGGCACGCATTCTGGTAGGTAAGTGATGAAACTGGCTTGAAGTAGTACTCCCAAGGATTCGTAGTAGAGCACTCAGCCGAAGACTCATGATCTAAATCTTTGTACTCCGTGTAGTATTTTGTCAGATCTACGTATGGTAGAAGATGGTAACGCTTTGCCACATGCACATGGCAGACCACGGAGGAAGCCAGCGATAACAGGCCACGACCAATCCCCTGTTGCTGGATCACATAGGGCAAAGGTTGGGTTTCAGCTGAAACCTGATTAAATGGCTGGAATGAAAAGCTTTGCTCCTGCTCTTGATCAATGCTGTCGAACTCCAGGCACTTGGGAGGGTCTGCGATGCGTCTGAAGATACGCGCCAACATTGGATGGAAATGATCTCTGATGGGAGTTTAGCAGAAGAGTAAGGGCAGCCTTAAAATAAACCAACTTATGGAACGAGATGCCAATCCCTAAGGGTCGAATCGATCCGGCTAAGGAACTGCCAAGATCCATCATCGGGAGCCCAAGCTCTGACAGCCAACGATTGCTTAAACGCATCAAGACAATCAGCTGGAAGCATGATTGGCGCATCGTAATGGGCTGGGATGAGACGAAGCGAAGAGTTATAGCGAGGAAGGGAATCAAGCCAATTCAACAGGAGAGAGCGTGCCCGCGGAAAGACGAGCTTTTCAAGAACGGGAGCAACCAACAGCCGCGGTTCTTTACCAGGATGCGAGATCAGCAACTCCACCTGCTCTTGCCAACCATCGATCCACTGAAAGGGATAAATTCCGAAATGGCTGCGCGCGGTTCGGCAAGGTGGCGCAAAGGCTTCAGAAATAATTCTGCCAATAGAAGGAACCTCAAGTTTGTCAGGACGGAGATAATTAGCAAAGGCGACCATTCGCAACCAACCCCGCTGACGTAGATCAGGGCGATCCTCCATCGGTTCACTACCAAACTCTCGGGCATGGAAGAGGAGCGGGGTGGGATCAAGGTTGAAGACGGGTGGTGGATCGGTACCGATAACGACCAGAGCATCCGTAACCAGCAGAGATGACGTGGCCCGATCAAAGCAGGCAAACTCCATGAATGTTCCAAGCCCGAGATCAATTGGACCCAGTGGCAACCAGTCAAGCTGGCTGGCATAGGGAACACCATCCTCCAGCAGGCACTTGGTACGGCCTGCTGGAAAGCCAAGCCAACGCGAAGGGAGGGAGAGAGGAAAACTCCACTGATGGGGAGTGATCCAAACCGTGGCCTCCGGAAAAGCCCGTGCCATCGCCGGCACCGGCAATTTGTGCTCAAGACCCGAGGCGGTGGGGAGAACGATCGCGCGCACCGGTCCGATCCGCTGCTCAAGGGCACAAAGTTCCCGGAGCAGCTCCGGGGTTGGGGGCACCGGGGCATAGAGGAGCAGACCGTCATCCACCCTCAGAACCGTCATCCGGATCGGCACAGCCACATACCACACCCCGTGGAGTTGCTCGAAGCACCAGACCCGGTTGGGCACCAACTCGCGCATCAGCGTGGGACGACGGCCATAGGGATAGAGAGGCAGAAGCGGCCACCAGGCCCATCGCTGGCTGCTGGTGTCTGCGGGGGAGAGCTGGAGGCTGCTCATGTCAGGCCAGAAAGAGAAGGCTCGTGCTCATCACAACCATGCCGGCGATCACGCCGGCAATCATCTGATGGTGGGTGCCATAGCGCTGGGCGGCAGGCAGCAGTTCATCAAGGCAGATGTAGACCATCACTCCTCCCACACTGCCGAACACCACACCCATCACCAATGGTGTGAGAACAGACCGCAGCAGAACGTAGCCGAGCAGGGCACCGAGCGGCTCGGCAAGACCGGACGCGAAGGAGAGCCAGAAGGCCAGGGCACGGTTGCCGGTGGCGTAATGCACTGGGGCTGAGATGGCCAGGCCTTCCGGAATGTTATGGATGGCGATCGCCATGGCGATGCTGAACCCAAATCTTGGGTTGCTGACGGCGGCCATGAACGTTGCCAGCCCCTCGGGGAAATTGTGAATCGCGATCGCCAAGGCAGAGAAGAGACCCATCCGCAGCAGGGTGCTTCTCTCCTCGGCGCTGGCTGACTGGGATGGGTGAAGGCCCAGGAGGGGGGCATCACCGTGGCTCGGAAGCACCTGGTCAAGGGCGGCCATCAGGGCGATGCCGGCAAAGAAGGCGATCGTGGTCCACAAGTAGCCGGCTCTGACACCGAGGACGGCGCTGAGGGCGGTGCGGGCCTTAGGAAAGATCTCCAGGAAGGACACCTGGATCATCACCCCAGCGGAGAAGCTCAGCGAGAGGGCGAGTAAGCGGGGATTGAAGCTGCGGTTGAGCAAACCCAGCAGACTGCCGATGCCGGTGGACAGTCCGGTGAACAGCGTCAGCAGCAGAGCGAAATGAACGTGCTGATCCAGGCCCGGCAAGGCGTGTCCTCCTGTGGGCGCCGAGGCGCACCTCACATGATCGCAGCCTGCGTAGCTCCGCTGCATGACGGCTGGCAGCCGCCCCTGCCAGGCAAGGGCAGAGCGGATGTGGAAGGATCGGAAGAGCCGCTCAACCGATCGACGGAGCCGTCAGAGCCACGGGGGTTGGGGTGGTGGCGGCAAGGTCGAGCGGGAAGTTGTGGGCGTTGCGCTCGTGCATCACTTCCATGCCGAGGTTGGCACGGTTGATCACATCGGCCCAGGTGGGAATCACCTTGCCCTGGGCATCAAGGATCGACTGGTTGAAGTTGAAGCCATTCAGGTTGAAGGCCATGGTGCTGATGCCCAGACTGGTGAACCAGATGCCCACCACGGGCCAGGCGGCCAGGAAGAAGTGGAGGCTGCGGCTGTTGTTGAAGGAGGCGTATTGGAAGATCAGGCGACCGAAGTAACCGTGGGCAGCCACGATGTTGTAGGTCTCTTCCTCTTGGCCGAACTTGTAGCCGTAGTTCTGGCTCTCGCTCTCGGTGGTCTCACGCACCAGGCTGCTGGTCACCAGCGAGCCGTGCATGGCGGAGAACAGGCTGCCGCCGAACACACCGGCCACACCCAGCATGTGGAAGGGGTGCATCAGGATGTTGTGCTCAGCCTGGAACACC